>Ga0265327_10000664_pt1 | contig 55153 bp, 30 predicted proteins | sample 41621metaG_FD_202089 | JGI IMG/M metagenome (GOLD analysis project Ga0265327, IMG submission 202089) | Rhizosphere microbial communities from Carex aquatilis grown in University of Washington, Seatle, WA, United States - 4-16-21 metaG | ecosystem: Host-associated > Plants > Roots > Rhizosphere... | reverse complement strand
CCCAGACCAGCGAGGTTTACGCCGGCTCCGGCTATTACAGCCAGTCCACCGCCGCCTGCTTCTTCGGCTACCCGGAGGCCAATCCCCCCAAGTCCATCCGCATCCGCTGGCCTTCCGGCCAGGTCACGGAAACGAGCTTCAGCCCGGGTTCTCCGACTCTGACCCTCGCGGCTCCTTGAGCCGCAGCGAGGCGCGCGCAGTTCCATTCGCGGCCCGCGACCATACCGGTCAGCGCAGCTCAATTCTCGGCTCTTTCAACCCTCAACTTTCAACTATTTCGCGTCAGAGATTCTCACGCAGGTCGGCCGGCAGCAATTCCGCCGCCAGGGCCCGCAGCCGCGGATCGGCAATCTCCAAACGAAGCGCTTTCGCGAGCACCTGCAGGCCGTAGAGTGATCCGGTGGTAAGCGAGCGCAGTTTCGCCTCGGTCAGATCTGCCAGGCAGCGCCGCACCTGTTCGCGGGCGTCGTCGACCCGGTTGGTGCGAACCAGCACCATGGCAAGGCTGACCCGCCGGTCCCAAGGCAAATACCGGTCGGCGCCGGTCGACAACCGGGACTGCAAGACCTCAGCGGTTTGGGCCAGCCCGGCCCGGTCGTCCCGCGCGACTTGAACCTGGGCCCGGGCCACCAACGCGCCGACGTCGCCCGGAAAACGCCGCAGGCTTTCGCCGGCCGCCACGGCGTGCTCAAGATCACCCACCTCGACGAAATATTCCGCTAGCCGGCTCAAGGCGACCACCGGGCTCTGCTCGTCAACCACCGCGAAAACCAGGACCGACTGGCCCGCAAACCCCCCGCTCACCGGCAACTGATACGGAATCGGCCGAAGCCAGGTCGGCAGGTTCCACGCGCGCAGCTCCCGCGCGAAAAAACTCGTCCGGTTCGAGAACTTTCGCGCCAGATACAGTTGGGCAAACTCGTCAAAGAACGGATCCCACGACGGAATCACGACGTAGCGCACTCCCCGACCCCGAAGCAGCGCCTGCACTTCCTCCATCGTGGTGACACCAGCGATCGCGAGGGTCGTGCCAAAGCCGGCCCGGTTGTCGACCGCAAAGGTCCCGATGCCGCGCAGGCCCCCGTAAAAGCAAAGCGTGGCGGTCAAGTGCGGCGGCGCAAAGACCACTGCCCCGGGCTCGCCTGCCTGGGTCGCCAGCCAGTGCGCGAGGTGGCGCTCGATCAGTTCCTCGGATTCGAAGGTCGTGAGCGTGTTTCCGGCGCCGACCAGGCGCGCGGGCCACAGCTGGACCAGACCCGTCACGCCGAAAGCCATCACGACCAGCACCCACGGCCAGCGGGGGGAAACCGATTCCTTCGCCATCGGTGCCGCCGCGGCGGCCACCACCAGCGCCAGCACGGCGCTGTCGAGAAATGTCCACCAACTCAGTTGCTGCAGCGCGATCGCAAACGCAATCAGCACCGGTCCCATGGCAACGGCAAGGGAGAGCCTTTGCGATCGTCCAGTCGTGCGTCGCGCGAGACACCACAGCGCGAGTGCGGCCGCCAGCAGCGGCAGGAGGGTAGCCCCGACCGCCGGCGGCAGGCCGTCCCGGTGCAGCCAGGCGCCCAGGCTGCCGGCCGTTTGGCCGTCGGGCAGACTGGTGAGACGCGCCCAGAGCAAGTCGCGCGCGAGGAATCCGGCGTCACCGGTTCTCCACATGTCCACGGGCAACGCGGCGACCGCCACGATCGCGAGGCCGACGATCAGGAAATCGCGCCACGCCATTTGGCGCCGCTCGCGGAGGGGCCCCGCCGGAATCCGCGCCAGCAACTCAGCCGCGCCCAGCCACGCGATCCCGTAAAGCGGATGAACCGCATCCAGGCGCCAAACGCCTAGGCGGGCGGGAAAGTTTTCGGCCAGGAAAGCCGCGAGCACCGTCACGGCCCCGCCGATTCCCCAGGCGCGCCACGGCGGTGAGGGCGGATTGGCGGCCGGGTCGACCGGCCCGGAAAGCCGTCCCCTCCACGTCCCCAGCAAGGCGCCGAGAAGAACACCCGCCAGGATGGGTGCCTGGGCCGGAACACTGACCCACAGCCCCAGGCCGCCGGCCATCCCGGCCAGGGCGAACCAGCGGCGCGCCGACTGGGCTCTTGCCGCGCCCGAGACGTTCAAGCCGGCCAGCAGGACCAGGGTGCTGCCGAGTGCGCAGAGGCTCGCCAACCCGCGGGCATCCGGCGCGCCGGGAAGAAAGGCGGCCGCGAATGGAAACATCGAAACCAACCCGACGGCCGTCAACGATGCGGCGAACACCCCGAAGCGCCAGGCAACGAAGAGGGCGGTCCCGACCAAGGCCAGCGCGTGCAGCAGCGGATCGGCCAGCAAGGCCGCACGCTCCGCCGACAGGCCCGCCGGGCGCCCGGAGAGCAAATGATCCAACCACGCCACCGCGCCCAGCCACCAGCGGTAGGGTGAAGGCGCGCTCACCTCCCGGCCGAACGGGGCGTTGTCGTAGTCAACCCAATGAACCCGCCATTCGTTGCGCGCCAGCATCTGCTGGGTCTGCGCGATCCAATCGAAACTGCTCTCGCTGCGCTCCGGCACGATGACTTCCCGCTGCCCGCGCACGTATCCGGTCGGAGAATTGGCGTCGGCCACCGCGGCCGTCGGCAACCGGCCAGCCAGGCTGGAGACCGAGCCGACGCGGTGGGCCCGGGTCAGGTCCGTCCAGACCAGCAGGGCCAGGGCGCAAATCGGAATGACCATCCAGGCGCGCGGGTGCATCCGGGGAATCGGGTTCATTCGGGTCGTGACGGAACGCACCGCATTGGGAAGCCAATTGAAACGCGGCGTGAAACCGGGGCAAGGAAAGTCCGGGGCCGCGGCCCATCTCTCACTTGACTCACCTGTTGGCGCTCCGCTGTATACTCCGGCCAATGCTTCCTCCGGCAAACTCGCATCGTTTGGCGACCCGGAGTTCCTCGAGAGGCCGGCTGCTTTGCGCCCTGCTGGCCTTGATGGCCGCCGGCCTGGTCCGGGCCAACGGGGCTCAAGCCGGGTTGGTTGCGCAAAAACTCGCCCCCAAGTCCGGTCCGCGCGGCGCCACCATGTTCACCGAGCTGCCGGCGGCGGTGACCGGCATCGTCACGACCAACAACTACGACGACCCCCGGATCTGGGGCGAGCTCTCCCATGAGTTTGAGGTCGGGGCGATCGGCACCGGAATCGCGATCGGGGACTACGACGGCGACGGGCTTCCGGACGTGTTTGTCGTCAGCAAGACAGAGAGCTGCCGGCTTTTTCGCAACCTGGGCAACTTCAAGTTCGAAGACGTGACCGCCCGGGCCGGTGTCGGCGACGCCGGGGCCGCCGCCGGTGTCTGGAAACAAGGCGCCACTTTCGCGGACGTGAACAACGACGGCCTCCTTGACATCTACGTCTGCCGGTACAACGCCCCCAACCTCCTCTACATCAACCAGGGCGACGGCACGTTCCGGGAGAGCGCCCACGCGTATGGCCTCGACCTGCAGGACGCATCCGTCATGGCCGCGTTCTGTGACTACGACCGCGACGGGTGGCTCGATGTCTTCGTGCAGACGAACCTGCTCAATTACAACGAGCATCCCAACGGCCAGCGGAACCACCTGTTTCACAACAACCGCGACGGCACGTTCACCGACGTGTCGGCGCGCGCCGGGATCACGGGCGAGGCGCAGGGGCATTCCGCGACCTGGTGGGACTTCGACAACGACGGCTGGCCCGACCTGTACGTCGCCAACGATTTCGCTGCGCCCGACCGGCTCTACCACAACAATCGCGACGGCACGTTCACCGACGTACTCGATCGGGTCGTGCCGCACACGCCGTTCTCGTCGATGGGCTCCGACCTCGGCGACGTGAACAACGACGGACTGATTGATTTCCTCGCCACCGACATGGCTGCCACGACCCATGAGCGGGATCAGCGCGGCATGGCCGACTCGCGCGCCCACACGGTTGAAGACGACCGGCATCCCGGGCAGGCGCCGCAGTATGAACGCAGCGCCTTGTACCTCAACACCGGCACCGGACGCTGCCTCGAGGCCGCCAATCTCACCGGGCTGGCCGCCACCGACTGGACGTGGTCGCCGCGCTTCGAGGACTTGGACAACGACGGCCGGCTCGACCTCTTTGTCGCGAACGGCATGCACCGGGAGGCGAACAACCTCGATCTTCTCGCCCGCCAAATGGGCGCCCAGACCGCCGCGGAACGAATGCGGATCATCCGCGACAGCCCGGTGTTTTCTGAAAGCCACCTGGCCTTTCGAAACCTTGGCGACCTGGAATTCGCCAACGTCGCCGCCGCCTGGGGCCTGAACCAGAAAGGCGTGAGTTTCGGCGCCGCCTTCGGCGATCTCGACGGAGACGGCGACCTCGATCTCATCTACGCCAATTACCAGGGGGGCGTCACGGTCCTCCGCAACGACTGTGACACCGGGCACCGCGCGACCGTTCACCTGCGCGGGACAACTTCCAACCGCTTCGGCGTCGGCGCCACGGTCAGGATTGAAACCGCCGCGGGCCCACAGGTTCGTCAGCTCGTCCTGGCGCGGGGGGTGCTCTCCAGCAGCGAGCCGATGCTGCACTTCGGCCTAGGCGATTCCGCCGTCATCCGGCGGCTCACCGTTTCCTGGCCCAGCGGGCAAGTGCAGACGTTTGAAAACCTGGCGGCCGACCAACGATTCACCGTCACCGAGCCATCCGGCCCGCCGCCGACCGCGGTCGCCCCACTGCCGGCCAAGGGACAATTCGAGGAGGTCGGTCAGGCGGCGGGTTTCGCGCTGGAGTCGCGCGAAGACGCGGTGGACGAAAGCGCCCTGCAGCGGTTACTGCCCTTCAGGCTTAACCGGCGCGGTCCCGGCGTGGCCGTCGCCGAGTTGGACGCCGGCGCGGAGATCGCGGTGGTTGCCGGGACAACCCTGACCCGGGCCGCGGTCCTGACCCGCCCGGCGGGCGGGAGATTCTCCGCCGTGGAATCATCCGCGCTTCTGCCGGTCGGTCCGGTCGATGACGGTCCGGTGCTTTTCTTCGACGCCGACGGCGACGGGAAGGAGGATCTGTTGGTGACCAAGGGAGGAGCCGCTTTGCCGGCGGGCTCCCCGGAATACCAGCCGAGGCTGTTTCTCGGCGACGGTCGGGGCGGATTCCGTCCGGCCCCGGACGGAACCCTCCCCTTGCTGCCAATCAGCGCGGGCGCCGCGACCGCTGCGGACTTTGATCGCGACGGACGTCTCGATTTGTTCATCGGCGGCCGCGTTTTGCCCGGCGAATACCCCCTTCCGCCGCGCAGCGCCCTGCTCGCCAACCGGGGCGGCCGGTTCGAGGACGTCACCGAAGCGCTGGCCCCGGGCCTGCGCGAGGTCGGCATGGTCACGGCCGCGCTTTGGAGCGACGTCGATGGGGACGGCTGGCCGGACCTGCTGGTGGCGCTGGACTGGGGTTCGGTGAAATATTTCCACAACCGAGCCGGGCGAGGTCTCGAGGACTGGACCGAAAGAAGTGGTTTTGCCGCGGCCGGCACGGGTTGGTGGTCCTCGATTGCCGAGGCGGATTTCAACGGCGACGGACGGCCCGACTTCGTCGTCGGCAATGTCGGTCTCAACACCCAGTATCATGCCAGTCCGGACCGGCCCGCGCTGCTCTTTCTCGGCGACTTCAATGGAAACGGCGAGGAGCCGCAAATGGTCGAGGCCTACTATGAAGGGGATCGCCTGTACCCGTGGCGCAGTCGCCGGGACCTTGGCGCGGTGATCCCGGCGGTTCTTCGGCGCTTCCCGAAGAACAACGCCTATGCGCGCGCCACGCTCGAGGAAATCCTCGGGCCGGAGAAACTGGCGGCGGCCCGCCGATTCGCCGCGACCGAGTTGCGCAGCGGCGTTTTTCTCAGCCAGCCGGACGGCACCTATCGATTCAATCCCCTGCCCCGACTGGCCCAGATCTCGCCCCTGCAGGGCGTGGTCGCGGGAGATTTCGACGGCGACGGACTGGCGGACATCTATGCCGTGGAAAACTCCTTTGCTCCCGTTCCGCTCGTGGGCCGCTTCGACGGTGGCCTGAGCCAGTTTTTGCGCGGGGACGGCCGGGGATCCTTTGTCGCCGTGCCGCCCGCGGAAAGCGGTTTGGTCGTCCCGGGCGACGCCAAGGCGCTGGTCACCGTTGACCTCGACGACACGGGCCGGCCCGATTTCCTCGTGACCCGCAACAACGGCGGCACGCTGGCGTTTCGCAACGGCGCCGTGGACGGCCGCCGGTTCCTTCGGGTCACCCTGCGCGGGCCGGCGGGCAATCCCACCGCGGTGGGCGCCGTCGTTTCGGCGGAGTTCAGCGACGCCCCGATGCAAACCGCTGAAATCCATGCCGGCTCGGGTTACGCCAGCCAGTCGACGCCGGCGTGCTTCTTCGGGTTTCCCGATTCAAGACCGCCGGTGCGAATCCACGTGCGCTGGCCATCCGGCGCCGTATCGGTGCACGCGGTGCCTCCGCAGGCGAGGACGCTGACGGTCGAAGTTGCGCCGTAGAGCGACTCAATCAGAGGTCGAGCTGAGGGCCGCGGCAAGTGCCCGGCCGGCGGAGACTCAGCCGGCAGCCTTGCTGGCGGGTCCGGAGGCAGACCGACTTGGCGCGGGAGTACCCGGGCCCTCTCCCCTGAGCCCGCTGCTCGCGCTGACCCGGCCTGATTTCCACCTAGCCTAGAAGGTCCGGCTACGGCCGGTTCGTAGATCGGCCCGGGCGCACCCGGGCCTTGCATCGAGTCAGGCTGCGAGTTGGAGGCGGGGTAGCCCCACCCCGCGGGCCGAGCGCTGCGTGACCACGGTGCGGGGTGAGGGCACCCGCCTCCACGAATTCCCCAAGCCCGAACCCGATTACATCCTGACTCCATCCGGATCAGGTCTCGACCCTCATTCGACCTTACCGGCAGTGACAGAACCGGGCGCAAAAAAAGTCCGGTGGCGAGAAGCCACCGGACTTGAAACCTTTTGTGCTGCCTGGCGGGCAGGGCCCGCCAGGAGCGCAGAACCTTAGAAGTCGAACGAGTTGGTCAGTTCCCAACCCATGCCCTGTTGGATGCGGGCGAGGGCGAGGCTGCCATCCGGTTGGACGCGAGCTGCGACCAGCTTGTCCTTTTCGCCGAGGCTCCGAACATTCAGCTGGATGCGCCAGTCAAGGGCGCGGGTCAGCTTCCGCTTGTAGCCAATCCAGGCGTCGAGGTGATGGTCATTCGGTCCGATGAACGGCTGGTTCACATTGAGACCGCCCTGGGTCAGGCCGGCTTCCTGAGGAATCAGGTTAACGGCGTAACGGGGATCAGTCGAATTCACGTTCACGAACGTCGGGTCGAAGTGGTAGCCGATGATACGTCCGGCTTCCATGCGGAACGCGCCACCGACGAACACATTCTTGAGCGGGCCCTGGTCGAAGGAGTAGCTCGAGACGACGTTGAGGCGCCACGGGGAGACTTCGGGGGCCGCATGGCCGAGACCGTTGAGCTCAACCGTGAACTGCGAGACGACGCTCGAATCCCACTGCTGGCCGAGCGGGCCGCCGCCGTTGTACCATTCGCGAACCTGGCCGCCCGGTCCGTTCATGAACTGGGTCATGTCACCGATGAACTGCTGCGCACCGGCGTCGATCGCGCTGTGGATCGCGTTCACGTGCGTGTAGTTGACCGTGATGTTCCAGTTCTTGGTTGGGTTGGCCGAGAGTTCGATTTCGGTACCCTTCGACAGGTTGTCGACGGTCACCTGGTGATTACCGAACTGCGAGCCACCGCCCGGATTCGGGCCGCCCGAGTCATTGTAACCCTGGGTGTAGGAATCGCGCAGGTTGCCCGAGGCGGAACCGAGGGTCGCGTTGATGTTCGGCGACAGGTTGTACGAGGCGAAGTAGTTCGCAGAGAACACGCCGCCCGGCTTGCCGGCATCAACCCAGGCCTGGGTGATGGCGTTGCCACCGATGAAGTGCGTGCCATTCGGGGAAACGCCACCGTTCAGATTGTACGCATTGGCCGCGGCGATTTGGGCCGGCGTGTTGCGGGTAAACCCGTCGTTGACGGCATAATCCCAGTAACCGCCGAAGGAACCGGCAACCTGGCCGCCCTTGAGGCCGTCCTGCAAGGTGGTGGCCCACGCGTAACCCCAGATGGCGCCGTCAGCGATGAAGTAGGCATTGTTGCCCAGGCCGGCGATCGAGTTGCCCTCGGTGTCGGCGAGGGTGGCGTTGGCCACCTTCGTCTTGAACCAGTCAACCTTCAGCGAGACCTTCTCGTTCAGCGCCGTGACCACGAATCCGTATTCGCGGGTATCGCCCTTGGCGTTCGGGAGCACATGGCCCTCGAAGTCCAGACGGGAGGCGTCAGCCTTGAAGTTCTGGGACTTGTTGTACTGGAGGCTGATCGTCATGTCGCCCGGGAGCTTCGAGACGAGTTTCTTCGGGAGGTGATAAACCACGCCCCACGACCGGCTGATGCCCGAAACGTCGGTACGAGACTCGATGTTGTCCGGGTAGTTCAGGCTGGTGAAACCCGAGACTTGGTCGATCTGGGCATTGGTCTGGTAGTTGGTGATCGTGTCCTTGCGCCAGCCAAAGGCCGGGACGAGGTCGCCTCCAAGGAAGTAACCCTGCCAGGTGAAGCCCTTCGAGATGTCGCGATAGCGGGTCCGGTTGGCCTGTTCGACCAGGTTCGGGAAGTCGGTCGGATTGCTGGCGAACATCCAGGTGATGGGCTCCTTCGTCCAGCCGACATAATTGGCCGGATTCGAGACTTGGGTCTGGGTCTGCACCTGGCCCAATTGGTTCGTCCAGATATACGGGGCATTCGGATCGACGTAGTTGGGATCGGTCGGAACCGACGACTTGGCCCAGGCCGAGTTGAAGTTCGTCACGAACTGGTTCGTCGGGGGCGAGAGGACGGTGGTGATCGGGCGGAGGTGCGCGCCGGAGGCGGAGGAAGCACCCGCGAGGCTGGGCCCGAGGTAGGCGAGCCAGTCGTATTCGCGGCCGGAGGCGAGCGAGTTGACCGAGGTGCCCAGGCCGTTCTGGTTCACGTTGTTCGTGATCCAGTCAGGCGTGGTGGCGTATTCGGCGAACGACATGTAGTTTGTCAGGATGCGCTCGTCTTCGTAGAGAGCGGTGACGCGCTGCTTGCCGAGGATGTCCGACGCCGTGCTCTTGCCGAAGAAATCTTCCGCGCGGAGCTCAGCAGTCGGCGTGAAACGCCAGGTATTGCGGAGGTTCGTCCGGGTGTAATTGAGGCCCGGGGCCGAGGCGGCATTGCCGACATACGGGCGACCCACGTTCGGGTTGGCGGAACCGTCGGCGTACGTCTGGTTGACGTCGATGGTCAGCGCGTAGTTCGAACCGGTCATCCACTGCAGGTCGGTCGACTTGTAGTACTGGCGGTCATAGGCAAACTGGAAGGCGAGGCGGTCGTTCAGGAACGACTGCTCCACCGCGATGTTCAACGCGGTCCAGTTCTGCGACTCGTGCTTGTTCGGGCCGTCGAGCAGGTACTTGTAGAAGTTGAAGATGCTCGGGTCGGTGATGACGGTGTCGGCGTAATAGGCGCCGCCCGGGACCACGTGCTGCGGGAAGGCCGGGCCGTTGCCGCCCGCGTAACCGATGTTGGCCGCAATCTGGCTTTCCGACGGAATGCCATACGGACGAAAGATATTCGGATTGGCGAGGCCGTTGAGGGCGCCGGAGACACCGTTCTGCAGGCCGGTGTTGGGCTGGGCCGCGATCGTCTGGATCGGGGTGCCACTCGGCTCGTGGGGAACGGGAGTGACGCCCACGGAGTTCGGCAGGTTGTTTATCGCGCTCGGCGTCATCTCGTAGTAATTGAGGACGTCGGGCCAATAGGAGCGGGTTTCCGCCCAGCCACCGAGCTGGAACGTGGAGTTCGCGAGGTTGCTGCCTGCGTTGCCGGGGTAGTAGTTGCCATCCGGCCCAAGCTGGTGACCGCTGAATTGATTCAGGGTCAGCTTGTTCAGGCCGTAGTTGCCGTTGACGTCCGTGCCGGTCTTGAACCACGGGGTGATTTCGTCGACCGGGGGCTGGCTGCGCGGGTTGTTCGACTCGATCTTGCCGCTTTCATACTTCACGCGAATGGAGGTGTGGTTGTCTTCGCCGAAGAGCTTCGGGTCGACGCGCACGGCCGCATAGTAGCGGGAGTCATCCTTGAATGCCGGCTTCTGCTCGTAGAGGTCGTTTTCCTTCAACGCGGCAACGCGAATCGCGAGGACGCCCTTGATGAGCTCCTGGTTCAGGTTGATCGAGTCGCGGAGCGAGCCATACTGGTCGAAGCGGTTTTCTACGTTGTATGCGGTCTTGAACGAGGCGTCATTCACGCTCGTGTTGATGATGCCGGCCGGGCTGCCCGTGCCGAACAGGATCGAGTTCGGACCGCGCTGCAAGTCGACGCGGCCGACGTTGAAGCCGTCCCACGGAATGTCCGTCAGGAAGTAATCACGCGTGTTGTCGGCCGAATCGAGGCCGCGAACACGGGTGGACGTGCTGATCGAATTTTCCTGGTAAATGGCCGTTCCGGCCATGCCGGAAAAGTTACCACGGATACCCGCAACTTCGGTGCTGGGGGTGTAGACCAACAAGTCTTGGTTGTTCTTCGCACCCGTATCCTTGAGGAATTGGGTCGTGACGACGGAAATCGCCGAGGCGACGTCCTTCAGCTCGGTACGCACACGCGTGCCGGCGAGAGTATCCTTGGCAGTGTATCCCGTATCTTCGCTCGCTTCGACAACGAAGGGGGATAACACGATGGTCTTTTCAGACTCCGAATTGCTGGCGTTAGTATCGGCAGCAGGCGCGGCAGCTTGGGCCGGCAATCGCAGTACGGCAGCCAAGCATAGCGCGGTTGTAGCACCGATGCGGCAAGACCGCACGGTCAGGCGTTTCATGGTCATTTGGGGTTAGGGGGTGGGTTGACGATTCAATGAGAACCGCCACTTGGCTTGGTCTATAAACCCAAGCATCAAGCACTAGTACTATACCTTCATTGACCGCCAGTGGGAATGAGTTCAGTTGCTCCGGAATTAAGACCTGTTGCCAACCCGCCACCGCCCTTTTCTCCCCTTATGGCACCGTGTTTAACTCCCGGTCGGCCATCAATCTCCCTATTTGTTTGCCGCTGACTTGTTCTTTTTTCGATAGCCACCCGGTGATTCGCCCGTGAGACGCTTGAAGACCACGCACATGTATTCCACGTGCTCAAAACCCGCCAGCTCGGCAATCTCCTTCAGCGGATAGTCGGTTTCGAGCAGTAATTGCCGGATCTTGGCAACTTGCACGCGTCGAATCTCCGCCTGCGGCGACCGTCCCAGGTGACGCCGGAATTTCTTCTCAAGTTGGCTCCGGGAGGCGAAGGCGTGCTTCAGGACCTCATCCACCGAGATTCCCTGGCAGGCGCGCTCTCGAATGAAGCTGAGCGCCGTGGCCACATTCTTGTCGTCGATTGCCAGCATGTCGGACGAAGGGCGGGTGACCACCCCCAGGGGTTCGACCCGTCGGTCGATCGAACTCGGTTTTTGCCCGTTGATCAATTCCTCCAGCAACTCGGCCGCCCGATAACCCGACTGGAAGGCATTGGTGGCGACGCTCGACAGCGGCGGATAGGACAGCTCGCAACGGATGATGTCGTTGTTCGCTCCCAGCACGGCGACCTCTTCGGGAACCAGCAGGCCGATGGCCTGGGCCGCGCTGATCACCTGCAAAGCCCGCATATCGTTGCAGGCCATCACCGCAACTGGCTTCGGCAGACGCGAGAGCCAGGAGCTAATCTCATTGGTTTGCTGGGTGTCCCAGAACGGGGTGAGGTCTCCCGGATAGGCGACATCGTGCAGGTGACAGGTATGGCCGGCCAGTGCCAAGGCCTCCACAAAGCCGTCTCGCCGCTCGCAGGACCAGGCCGCGTTGGAGAAGCCACAGAAGCCGTAATGCCGGTACCCGCGTTCGACAAAATGTTCGGCGCCGTAGTGACCTATTCCAACGTTCTCGGGGCGAATCTTTGGCACCCCTGGATAGGGGGGGCAATCGTTGAGGTCAACCAGCGGAAGCTTAAGCTGGGCACAAGTTTGTACAAGTCCTGGCGTGGTGTGCCGACTGATGACCCCACTCCATTTCTTGCTCCGCACCCAGCGAGGATTGGTTTCAGCCCGTGCCTGGTCATCCAGGAACGCCTCCCAGCGCTGGTGGGTTCGCTCATAATGGGCAATCCCCTTGAGCATGGCGGTGCATTCCTCGAAACGGGTCAAGAAAACGAGCAATACATGAGGCCTCACAGGGATACGCTGGAAACTGCCCCCGAAAGAGGCAAGCCCAGTCACCAGGGATGGGCAGTGAGCGCTCAGCTCTTGCCTCTCAACCTTCAACCCGGTCGCCCGGGCTCAGTAGGTGTCCACTAACGATCGGTATTCGAGGGCCGCCCGCAGTTTCCGGAGCGCCTGGGGTTGCGCAAACTCCAGCACCACCACTTTGGCCTCGCCGGGATAGAGCTCGAAATAGTTGTCGCTGCTCGCATGCGCAATTCCCGGCAGGTCGAAGGCGAAACGGTGCTGAAAGACCGTCGAGGTAAACGTCGCGACCGCCCGTTTCGCCGACTCGAGCCGAAGCGCCACCCTGGTCTTCGGCTTCCGCAAATGCACGAACCTCGGCGGCGCCAGGAAAACCGTGTCCTCGCTCACGCACACGCCGTCAATGTCGAGGGCAATGCGCAGGTGCAGGTTGTCGCGCCCGTGCTTGTCCATCAGCGGGCGCAACTCGAGGGTCTTCTGGCGCACGCTCTCCCCACCCCGCAGACCGACCCGCTTGCGACCGCGCAGCAGCACGCGGTCGTCGAGGTGAAACAGATCCCACCGCAGCACACCCGTCCGCGAGTCCGGGGCATCGTAGATCGTGTAAAGGTGAACGATGTCGACCGTGGAGCGCCGGTAGTTGTTGATGATCGTCTGCTCCTCCCCGGGTACGTGCGCGCAGACGAGCGCCGGCGCAAAGAACCGCCGCGCCACGTGGTGCAGGGCCCGCCAGCGCCCGGTGAACTCGATCGAGCTCCACGACGCCACCGGCCAGCAATCGTTGAGCTGCCAGTAAAGCGCCCCCATGCACCGCGGCCGGTTGCGCCGGTAGTGCTCGACGCCGGCCTGCATGCAGTGGGCCTGGTTCAGCTGCGACAGGAACAGCAGCGCGTCCTGGTCCTTCGGGAACCGGTAGTGGCGCGAAACGTAGTCGAGGATCACCTGGTTGCCGAACCGGTTCTTTTGGTGGTTCGTCATCGTCGGGCCGAAGACGTTGACGTCCTCGCTCGCGCAAAAGGTGGCCTGCGTCGCCGGCGAGCAGAAACTCTGCATCCCGAATTCGGAGGCAAAGCGAAAGGCGTGTTTCTCGTAGTCCTTCACCGGGTGCCGGCCGTGCCACACGTCCCAATAGTGCGTGTCCCCGCGCTGCGTGCCGGTCGCGTGGTCGTCGTTCGTGTCGCCGCGCCACGGCGAGGACGGCCAATAGGGTGTGACGCCGTCGTGGGAAGCGACGACCGCCGGCAGCATCTGGTGGAACAGCGCCTCGTAGTCGGCGTATTTCCGCGCGTCCTGCTTCAGCTCCTGGGCGTTGCAGCCGAACACCTCGTTGTTGCCGCACCAAAGCGCCAGGCATGCCCGGTGCCGGAGCCGCCGGACCTGGTAGCCGGCCTCGGCGCGCGAGCTGGCGACGAAGGCCGGGTCCGCCGGATAGAGGGTGCAGGCGAACATGAAGTCCTGCCAGACCAGCAGACCGAGCTCGTCGCACAGGTCGTAGAAATCCTCGCTCTCGTAGATGCCGCCGCCCCAGACGCGCACCATGTTCATGTGCGCCTGCGCGGCGCTGCCCAGGTCGCGCGCGTAGTCGGCGCGGCCCAGGCCCGCGACAAAACTGTGGGCGGGAATCCAATTGGCTCCCTTCGCAAAGACCGGCCGGCCGTTGACCACGAACTGGAACGATTCGCCCCACTCGTCCGGATGGCGGTCCAGGGCGATCGTGCGCAGGCCGAGCCGCCGGCTCCACTGGCCGATGACCCCGCCATCGGCTCCGGACACCTCGATCTCCAGTCGGTAAAGCGAGGGTGCGCCCTGCCCGTTGGGCCACCATAGCTGCGGGTCCTCCACCACGACCTCCGGGCCCCGGCCCGCCGCCACCGGGATTTCCCCGAGGGACAACCGCCAGTCGCAGACCGCCCCCGGATCAGGCCGGGCCAGCTCCGGCGCGAGGCGAAGGACCACGTCGCCACCGGCGCGGTGTTCCTGGGAAACGCGGACGCTCTCGACGCGATTGCCGGTCCACGCCTCGAGGCGGAGGTCGCGCCAGATTCCCGCGGTCACAAACCGCGGACCCCAGTCCCACCCGAACTGGCACTGCTGTTTCCGGATCACGGTACAGCGACCGACCGGGTCGTTGATTTCGCGCGGCTGGTGCTCGCGCCGGTGGGTCCGCGCATATTCCATCGCGCGGTCGAACCGAATGAGGATCTCGTTTTCTCCGGGGCGAAGCCACGGCTTCACCTCCCACCGGTGGCCGAGGAACATGTTCTCGACGCGGGCCACCTCGTGGTCGTTGAGCAACACCGCGGCCACCGTGTCGAGGCCGTCCGCCACGAGCTCGACCGCCTCCTCCTCGAGCAGGTCCGCGGGCAGCCGGAACGACGCGCGGTATTCCCACTCGCGCTCCTCGATCCACTGCAGGCCGGCTTCGTTGTCGCCCCAGAAGGGATCCGGGATCAGGCCGTGCCGTTGCAGGTCCGTGTGCACGCAGCCCGGCACCACCGCCCGGCGCCAGGGCGAGCGCGCGGTCGCGTCACGAAACTCCCACGCCGCGACGGCAAGCGAGAACGGACGCATGGGAAGATTGGCCGGCCGCGCCCGCCTACTTCTTCAGCGGGTTGTCCTTGATGAACTGCACCACTTCCTCGGCGTCGCAGAAGCACAGCGCCGAGAAGGTGTCCGCCGCGCCGTAATAAATCGCGATGCGGCCGGTCGCCGAATCGCACAGGCAGCCGACGGGGAAGCACACTCCCGGCACAAAGCCGGCGAGCTCGTAGGGCGCCTCCGGAACGAGGAAGGGCTGGTTGGCGCAGGCGATGACCTTCCACGGCTGCTCAAGGTCCAGCAGCACGGCGCTCATCGAATAGACGAAGCCGTTACAGGTGGTGGTCACGCCATGGTAGAAGAGCAGCCAGCCTTCGCTCGTCTCGATCGGCGACGGTCCGGCGCCGATCTTGGTGCCCTGCCACCACGGCCAGCCGCGGCCCATGATGTGGCGGTGCTTGCCCCAGTAGACCATGTCCGGGCTCTCGCTGACGAAGATGTCGCCGAACGGCGTGTGGCCGGTGTCGCTCGGCCGGCTCAGCATCAGGAACTTCCCGTTGAATTTCCGCGGGAACAGCACGCCGTTGCGGTTATAGGGCAGGAAGGCGTTCTCGAGCTGGTCAAACTTCACAAAATCGGTCGTGCGCGCGATGCCGATCGTGGGACCATGGTAGCCGTTGCACCAGGTCACGTAGTGAATGCCGTCGACCAGGGTCACCCGCGGGTCGTAGGCGTATTCCTGCCGCCGGACCTCGGGATCCTCGCACAGGAGCTCGATCGGCTTGGGCTCAAAGGTGAACTTGAAGCCGTCCGGGCTGCGGCCGACATGCAGGTGGGGCACGCGGTCCATGCCTTCAGTGCGGAACACCCCGATGAAGCCGCCCTTCCACGGAACGACCGCGCTGTTGTAGATGCCGGTCACGCGGGGAAGCGGACGGCGGCCGATGACGGGATTGGCGTCGTAACGCCAGACCACGTCCTGGTTGCCCGCGGGCTTGGGCTGCCAGGGAATGTTGGGGAGCGCGGGACCGGTGATCTTGAGCTTCATTTTATGGGGGGATTCGGAAAAATCTCGGTCGCCGTCAGGCCCGCTCCACCGGGCGCGGCATGTAGCGACGCGAACAGGTCGCAGCGCCACGCGGCAGCGGCGGGTGGAAATCGTTTCACGGCGGAAAAGGGAAGGGGTAACCCTGAGAGCCGAACGGTAACGGCAAAAAGAGGGTCCGATATTACGCGCCCTCCCCTCAAATGTTAATGAGATCCTTTGTCTGGCAGTTGAGAAGAGCGGTTTCCGGCCGCTCCACCGCGGCACTGCCGACGTCCCAAGCAAACACCCCGGGCCGTCCGGCGCCGGGGTGTGGATCAAACTGAAGATTTTTTGCCGGCGGGGCTACTTCTTGGCGGGGGTCAGACGCAGCAGCGCCACGCCATGCGATTCAACCCGGGCGGTGTACGGCTTGGCCGTGTCGCCCACCGCCTTCTTGGCCCAAACATCCCGCAGGCCGTAGGTCCCGTGCAGGAACCAGCCCAGCCGGTCCCACTCGATCGTCAGATCGGCGGCGGCCGGACTGGTGTTCAACGCACAGACGGCCCACTCCTTGTCGTTGAGCTCCTTGACCCAGATCTCGATGTTCTTGGCCGGCTCGGCCAGCACGCGGTAACCTTCCTTGCCGAGCGTGTCCTGGTCGATCGCGATCACTTCCTTGTCGGTCAGGATGGCCTTGGTCTCGTCCGACATGTGGCGGACGTCATTGCCGGCGATCAAGGGCGCGGCCAGGACGCACCACAGGCTGAAATGGGCCCGCGATTCCGCCGGCGTCAGGCCGCGGTTGCCGACTTCCAGCATGTCGGGGTCGTTCCAGTGGCCCGGACCGGCGAATTTTGCGATGCCGTCGGCGCCATTTGAATTTTCCACCAGCGAGTACTGCAGGTCGAGGATCCGTTTCCAGCCGTTCTCCCACGCCTTCCGGCCGTCGTAGGAATCATAGATGTCCCCGGTCGTCCGCCAGAGGTGGCCGACTTCGCCCGCCCACTCCCACGGCTTGGCCGTGCCCCACTCGCACAGGCTGAAGACGACCGGCCGGCCGGCCGCGTGCAGACCGTCGCGCATGCGCTTGTAGGCGTCCTTCGCCTCGGCGGTGCCGGTGTCGCACCAGTCGTATTTGAGGTAATCGACCCCCCACGACGCCCAGGTGAGGGCATCCTGAAATTCATGGCCCCAGCTTCCGGGATAGCCGCCGCAGGTCTTCCGGCCGGCGCAGCTGTAGATGCCAAACTTGAAGCCCTTTGCGTGCAGCCAGTCGCCGAGTGCCTTCATGCCGCCGGGGAACTTCACCGGGTCCGCGACGAGATTGCCGCGTGCGTCGCGCTCCATCGCCGACCAGGTGTCGTCGAGCACGATGTAGGTGTAACCGGCATCGCGCATGCCGCTGGCAATCATCGCATCCGCGGTTTCCTTGATCAGCGCCTCGTCGATGTGGCTGGAAAAGGTGTTCCAGGTGTTGAAGCCCATCGGCGGGGTCAGCGCCAGGCCCTCAAATTTTTGGGCGCGCGCCGTCAGGGCAAGGGCGGCACACAGGATGATCAGGAACGTTTTTTTCATTTTGATTTCGGGGTTGAAAGCCGGGTGGCGTCCCGCGCGCGCAGCCGGGCGCCGTTGGAGCGAATGACGCCGCGGTACCACGCAAAGGAGTCCTTCGGGGTGCGCTTGAGGGTCTGGTAGTCCACGTGGACCAGGCCGAACCGGTCCTTGTAGCCCTCGGCCCACTCGAAGTTGTCGATGATCGACCAAAGGAAATAGCCGGTCACGGGCACGCCCTCGTCCACGGCGCGCCGGATGCCGCCCAGGTACCGCGCGAGAAAGTCGATGCGCTGCGGATCGTGCACCTTTCCGTCGAGATGGACAAAGTCGGTGTTGCAGAAGCCGTTTTCGGAAAACACCAGCGGCTGGCGGTAGCGTTCCGCCAGGAAGCGGGCGCCCCAGTAGGGCGCAAGCGGGGCGACCTCGAGCCACGCCAGCGTCCCGCGCGGGTTGCCGATGCCCCACCCCTGCGGCAGATTCCTCGCCCGGCCCCGCGCGTCCGCCCGCACCGGCCAACCCGTGTAGCAGTTGTAGGCGATGAAGTCGGTCGGCTGCGAAATCAGCTTCAGATCCGCGTCGGTGATGCGCGGCAGGTCGGCGGCGTAGGCCCGCATCCCGTCTTCCGGGTACCGTCCGAAGGCAATCGGGTCCATCCACCAGCTGAGGTTCCACATCCGGCGCTCGGTGGAGCGGAAGTAGGCCCGCCGGGCCGCCGCGATGTCTTTCCTCCCGGCAGTCACCGGGACGGGCACGTGCCCGGTGTGCGCAATCGAGACCTGCACCGGGCCGCGGCAGCCGGCGCGCAGCGCCTGCACCCCGCGCCCGTGCGCCATCAGCAAATGGTGGGCGGCGCGCAGGCAGTCGGCGAAGCTCCGCTTTAGCCCCGGGGCGAACAGCCCGGTGTGATAGCCGAGCCCGATGATCACCGGCGGCTCGTTGATCGTCATCCAGTGCCTGACCCGGTCGCCATACCGCGCCGCCGCCAGCGCCGCATAGTCGCCGAACCATTCGACCATGTCGCGGTTGAGAAATCCCCGACGGCGCTGCAGCGACTGGGGAAGATCCCAGTGAAAAAGCGTCACCCATGGCTCGATGCCGGCCTCGAGGAGGCCGTCGATCAGACGGTCGTAGAAGGCCAGGCCCCGCGGATTCGGGCGCCCGGTGCCGTTGGGAAGCAGGCGCGGCCACGCCAGCGAGAACCGGTAGGCCTTCGTCCCCAGCTTGCGCATGAGACCGACATCCTCGCGCCAGCGATGATAGTGGTCGCAGGCGACGTCACCGGTGTGATTGCCAAAGACCTTGCCGGGAGTGTGCGCGAACACGTCCCACACCGAGGGACGGCGTCCATCCTCCGCCACCGCTCCCTCGATTTGATAGGCGGCGGAGGCGACGCCCCAGGTGAAGCTCTTGGGGAAAGACAAGTGAGGGGTGGATTCGCGCCGGCGCCCATCGCCGCGCAGAGAGTCCATCTTAACGGATCACACGGTTCTTGGTAAGGAGATTCTTTGTCGGCAAGTTGAGACGACCCGGCGGCCTTCGGGTCTATTTCAACCCGAGTTGCTGCGCCACCCAGGCGTTGATCGCCTCCCCCTGTTCGGTCGTGTACGCGTGTCCGAGCTCGAGGGTGACGCCCAGCGTCTTCGGCGCCTTGATCACGTTGTAGGCGGCGTAGGTCGACGTCGGCGGGCAAACCTCGTCGTTGTAGCCCCAGGTGTAATAGCCCGGCGCGGTGATGCGCCGCGCGAAATTGACGGCGTCGTAGTAGGCGGCCGTGGCGACCTTCGCCGGCGTGTTGTGCCGCGACGTCTTGCCGGTCACCGGATCCGGCTGGAAGGGATGCGGCCACCCGCTGGCGCGCCCGTGCAGGTCGCCCGAGACATCGCAGAAGGCCGGGTGGGTGACCGCAATGGCCGTGACGCGCGCGTCCAGCCCGGCCGTCACGAGCGTGAGCTGCCCGCCCTGGCTCGCGCCCATCACGACGAGGTTTCGGCCATCCCAGTTCTCGCGGGAGGTGAGGAAATCATTCGCGCGAATGCAACTGAGATAGACGCGGTGATAATAGAAGGCGTCGCGATCGTCCAAATTGAAGGTCGGGTAACCGTTGAGCGCGCCGACCCCGAGGTTGTCGTAGAGCTCCTGCGGCAGGTTCACCGGGATGCCGTGAATGCCAATCTCGAGCGTGATGGCGCCGCGCGCCGCCAGGTTCTTCTCGCCGGAATACGGCCGGACGCCCGCACCGGGCACACGCAGGATCGCCGGATACCGGCCCGGGGCCTTCGGCTCGCACAGGATGCCGAAGATCCGCGCCGGCACCGTGCCCCAACCCGGACCCACCGTGCGAAAACTCACGTGGTAGACGTTCACCTTGTCCGTGCATGCGTCGGGCAGGAGCGTCAGGCGCGGCTCGAGCGGGAGCTTGGCGAGCTCCTCGCGCCCGCCCTTCCAGAAAGCGTCGAAATCGGCCGGCTCAACCTGGGTGGGCGCGATCTTCTCCGGCGAGAACGCCGCCGTCGCCAGCCCGCGGTACTTGCGGCCGGCCACCTCGGCCGTAACGACGCAGCGGATGAACCCCGGCTCCTTCATCGTGCCGCCGCTGATCGCCAGGCCGTCGAGCGGAACCGTGGCGGTCCTCGTCTCGACCGGCATCAGCTCCGGACCGGCCGAATAGCTGACCGGCACATTGTCGATCGGCTCGTTGTCGGCGGTGACCACCACCTTGAAGGTCGCCCCTTCGCCGGGCTGGTACGTCCAGTCGCGGTGATCGGGCGAGACCCGCACCTGGACGGTCGCCACCCGCAGGGTCGCCTGGGGCGGGACCGGCGTGATTTCGGTGCCGGCCGTCGCAAAGGTCGCGGCGATCAAAGACAGCCACGCGGGGTGGACGAGTCGGAATGCATTCATGGGGTGAGATGAAGCGAGCCACGACTTGAACGTCTGCCCCGGTCACGTGTCAACCTTCGCCGCCGGGGGCGTCCGCGAACCCCCACGCTGAAAATGGAGGCGGGGTGCCCTCACCCCGCGCCACGAATGCGCGACCTTATGGTTCGGGGATCGAGACCGCATCGAACCATCGGCGCGCCAAGGTTCGGCTCGCCAAGCCAACCCCGCGCCGTAGATTGCGCTCCTTTCCCCGATGGTTGCCCCCGCCGCTCCTTCCGCCTCGTCGCGCCCCTGGTGGTCGCTCTCGCTCACCCGCCAGATTGTTCTCGGCCTGATCGTCGGCGTGCTCGTCGGTTGGTGGTTCAACCTCCATTTCTCGACGCGCGGGCTCGGGCCGGCCGAGGCCGCCGGCCTGCAGGACGCGAAGGCCTTTTGGATCCAGTGGCCGGCCCTGGTCCGCGACATTTTTCTGCACCTCATCAAGGCGATGATTGCGCCGTTGATCTTTGCCAGCGTCGTGCAGGGCTTCGCGGGCACCGGCGACATGAAGAAAGCCGTGCGCATCGGCTGGAAGTCGCTGCTCTATTTTGAAGTGGTCACCACGCTCGCCCTGGCGGTCGGCCTTCTCGTGGTCAACGCAGCCCAGCCGGGCGCCGGGGTGGTGCTCACGCCCGACCCGGCGGCCTCCGGTCCGGCCACCGCGGGGCTGGCCAAGGTGTTGTCGCTGGCGGAAACCATCCTGCACATCTTTCCGACCAGCCTCGCCGACGCGATGGCGCGCAACGATGTGCTGCAGGTCGTGTGCTTCGCGGTCTTCTTTGCGATGGCCGTGATCGCAGCCGGCGAGGCGGGCAAACCCGTGCTCACGTTTTTCGGCAGCCTCACCCAGGTGATGTTCAAGTTTGCCGGGATCATCATGCGATTTGCGCCCTTCGGTGTCGGCGCGGCGATCGCGGTGACAGTCGCAGACCAGGGGCTCGGCTCGCTGCTGGCGCTGGCCAAGCTGGTGCTGACGCTCTACTCGGCGCTGGTCATCTTCGTTGTCGTGGTCCTCGGCGCGGTGATCTGGCTGGCGCGGGTGCCGCTGAAACCGTTTGTGCGTGCCGTGCGCGAGCCGTTCACGCTCGCCTTTGCCACCGCCAACAGCGAGGCCGCGTTGCCGAAGGCCTTTGAGAACATGGAAAGACTCGGCGTGCCGCGCGGCATCGTCGGCTTTGTGCTGCCCGCCGGCTATTCGTTCAACCTCGACGGTTCCACGCTCCACCTGGCCGTCGCCTCCGTGTTCATCGCCCAGGCAGCCGAGGCCACCACCGGGGTTCACTTCGGCGTCGGTCAGCAAATCATCATGATGCTGACGCTCATGCTGACCTCGAAGGGAGTTGCCGCCGTTCCGAGGGCGTCGTTTGTCGTCCTGATTGCCGCGTTGGAGTCATTCAAGCTCCCGGTCGCCGGCGCCTTCCTCATCCTCGGCGTCGACGCCCTCCTCGACATGGCCCGCACCTCGGTAAATGTTGTGGGTAATTGCCTTGCGAGTGTGGTGGTCGCCCGGTGGGAAGGCGAGTTTGACGACCGGAAGGCGGCCGCGTTCGTGGCGGACGATCCGCCAGGAAGAAAGTCGTAAGCATCTTGTAGTGAATTTGTTAAGATATTAATTTACCACGATTGGGTGCTTCCTCGAGGGTAAATTGGTTGCCCGGGGTCGCAGGTGATTTACGTTCCGAGGCCTTCATGTCATGAGCAATGTGTCCACCGAGCTGATCGTCATCGCACTCCTTGTGGTGCTGAACGGCCTCTTTGCGATGGCCGAGATGGCGCTTGTGCTCGTGTCGGCCCGGCGGGCCAAGCTCAAGCAGATGGCCGACGCCGGTTCGGAGCTGGCGCGGTTGGCGTGCATGCTTGCCGACAACCCGACGCGTTTCCTCGCGACCGTGCAATTCGGGGTCACTCTCAGCAGCGTGTTCACCGGCGCGTATGGCGGCGCCGCCGTGGCCCGCCAGCTCAACCGGTGGCTGCTGGACAACTGGCCCGCCGTCGCCGACTACTCGGCCCTGGTGAGCTTCGCCACCGTCGTGCTCAGCATCACCTTTGTGACCATCGTGGTCGGCGAACTGGTCCCCAAACGCCTCGCCCTCGCCAACCCCGAACGCTGGGCCGTCGCGCTGGCCCGCCCCGTCTATGTGCTGTCGCGCCTGACGGCGCCGTTTGTCTGGGTGCTCGGCGCCTGCACCAATGTGCTCGCCCGCCTGCTCGGCGTGCGCGGCCACCAGCCCGCGCCGGTGACCGAAGACGAGGTCGCCGCCCTCATCGAGCAGGGTCTGAGCACCGGGGTTTTTCACAAGGCGGAGAAGCAGATGGTCAAGGGCGTGATGGCCCTCGACCAGTGTGCGGTCACTGCGCTCATGACACCGCGCCCGAAACTTGTCTGGCTGAATCTCGACGACCCCGACGAGGTCAACTGGCGGAAGATCGTGGCGAGCGGCCACTCCCATTTCCCGGTGTACCAGAAGCACCGCGACAACGTGCTCGGCATGGTGAACATCAAGGCGCTCTGGGCCAACGCCGCCTTCAACCTGCCCACGCCGCTCAAGAATCTCGTGACCCCGCCGCTCGTGCTGCCCGAGACCACGACTGCGCTGCAGGCGCTCGAGCTTTTCAAGAAGACCGGCAAGCACGTCGCGCTCGTCGCCGACGAGTTCGGCAGCATCCAGGGCATGCTCACGCTCATCGATGTGCTCGAGGCGATCGTGGGCGACCTGCCCGACCAACTCCGCCGCGCCCAGCCCGAGGCCAAGCGGCGCGAGGACGGATCGTGGCTGATCGACGCGACGATGGCCACCGGCGAGATCAAGGAGCTGCTCGCGCTCAAGGTCCTGCCGGGCGAGGACAAGGCGGATTTCCAGACGCTCGGCGGTTTCGTGATCACGCAGTTCGGCCGCATCCCGGCCGCCGGAGATTATTTTGACTGCGACGGCTGGCGCTTCGAGGTGATGGACATGGACCGCCAGCGCGTCGACAAGGTGCTGGTGGGCCGCCCACCCGCCCTGCCGGGCGCCGCCGAGGAAAAAGCCTCGGCGTGAGCGCAAGCTGGAACGCGTTGACCCCGACGCGTTTCTTCCGCGATCCGTTGGGAACGAACCGGCGGGCGAGCCGAGACCAGGCGGGGCGAGTCCTCCCGACGAGCCGCTGCACCAACCGGCTCGTCCGGAGGGCCCGCCCGACCATTCATGCCGACGCTTTGTCGGCCCTCGGGGCGGGACTTCGCGCAATGGCATTCTGCAAATTCGCTCATTTTGGTGGAGCCCGGCCTCTGGACGGGCTTACGTGACCGGCGCATGGTGACCGCGCTCACTGTTCTCGCCGGACTGACTCTGTTGTTCTGGCTCGGCATCGACTGGGAAATGATGCGGGGCAACCGGCTCATGAAAAGACTGGCGGCCTTGAACGCGCCGACGCCGGGCCACTGGCCGCGCGTGTCCATAGTGGTGCCGGCTCGCAACGAGGGAAAGACCGTCGGCGCCGCCATGCCGACGCTCCTCGCGCTCGATTATCCGGACTTCGAAGTCATCGCCGTCGACGATCGCTCGGACGACGACACCGGCGCCATCCTCGACCGGCTCGCCGCGCTCAACCCGCGGCTCCGCGTCGATCATGTGCGGGTGTTGCCAACCGGATGGATCGGGAAAAATCACGCGCTGCACGACGGCGCCACGCGCGCCACCGGGCGGTGGCTGCTCTTCACCGATGCGGACATCCATTTCGCACCGGACGCGCTCCAGCGCGCCATCGCGTTCGCCGAGGCCGGAAACCTCGACCTGGTCGCGGTCGTTCCGCGGCTGACGGAGCACGGGCACCTGCTCGGCATCTGCGTCGGCGCCTTCAGCCTGCTTTTCCCGGTCTTCTTCCGTCCCTGGCGCATCGCCGATCCCGCCAGCCGCAGCTACGGCGGCGTCGGCGCCTTCAACCTCGTTCGCGCCGCCACCTACCGGAAGCTCGGCGGCCACACGCGGATCCAGTTGCGGCCCGACGACGACGTCAAGCTGGGCAAGCTCTTCAAGCGAAGCGGCGCCCGCTGTGACTTCCTGTTCGGCGCCGGCGCGATCTCCGTCGCGTGGTACGCTGACGTCCGCGAAATGGTGCGCGGCCTGACCAAGAACTCGTTCGCCGGCGCCGACTATTCCGTGGCCATGGTCGTCAGCGGCGTGACCCTCCTGGCCACAGTCTTCCTGTGGCCGCCGCTCGCCCTGACGCTGACGGCTGGCCCGGCCTGGTGGCTCAACCTGGCGGCGACGGTTGCGATGCTCGCCGTCGCCGTCGACAACCAGCGATTCGCCGGCGGACGACGGTGGCACGGGTTGCTGGTGCCAGTCGGGGTGGCCGTCTTTATCTACATTTTGCTCCGCTCGATGGTCGTCACGCTCGGCCAACGAGGCATTGTCTGGCGCGGCACCCATTACCCCCTCGCAGACCTCAAGGCCAACAAAGTGTAGCGCCGTTTCGGGAATGGCAGACGCATTTTCTGGTAGCCGGCCTCGGTGAGGCCGGTCGGGAAGCCCGGGGTCAGCGACCCCGGTTGCGACACTTCTCAACAGGCTTTAGCTCGGCGCGCCCGGCTGGCGCGGCCCGGTGGCAATCGCCTTGTACGGGCCGCTGATCTGGCTGGGCAGCTCCGGGGTCGCACCGGCCTGCGAGCAGACATAGGCGGCCACCACGCTCGCGCGGCGGTTGACCTCGTCCAACGGCCACCCGGCCAGCAGGCCGACCGCCAGCGCCGCGGTGAACGAATCGCCCGCGCCCACCGTGTCCGCCACCCTGGTCGGCCGCCCCGGCTCCTCCGACCAGCGGCCCTCCCCGTCCAAAAGCAGGCTGCCGCGCTCGCCGCGGGTGTACGCCACCAGCCGCAGGCGGAAGCGTCGGCTGAGGCCGGCGACCTGCGCCCGCTCGTCCCCGGCCAGGCGGAACATCTCCGCGAGCTGCGGGAGCTCGGCGTCGTTGACCTTGAGGACATTCGCCAGCCCGAGGGACTCCTCGATGATCTCGGGTGAATGATAGTGCTGGCGGAGGTTCACATCGACGATGCGGAGCGCTCGCGACGGCGCCAGGCCCAGCAGCGCGCGGATGGTGCGACGCGACACCTCGCCGCGCTGCGCCAGGGTCCCAAAGCAGACGGCATCGGCTGTTTCCGCCGCCCGGCGCCCGGCCGCCTCGCCGGCCAGGAAATCCCAGGCGACATTCTCGTGGATGGTGTAGCGGGCCTGGCCGTCGGGTCCCACGGCCACGCTGACCGTGCCGGTCGGCGCCCGGGAATCCCTCTCGATGCATTCGACGGAAACGCCCAGCCGCGCGAGGCGCCGGACAAGGTCGCGCCCGGCGGCATCGTCGCCGACCCGCGAGATGACCCGCGCGTCCGCCCCGAGCGCCGCGGCGTGGTACGCAAAATTCGCCGGCGCCCCGCCGGCCTGCCGCCCGCCCGGCAGGAGATCCCACAAGACCTCGCCGAGGCCCACGAGCTTGAATCCTGAAACATTCCCCGCGGCCCGCTGCGAAGTCTCCATCGGGAATGGGACGTTGTCCGGCGCAACCCGGCCTGGCGGGCTGGGCAGGCCGCGCGTCGAATCGTCGGGGCCTTCCCCGAGCAGCGGCGCCGGCGACGGGGCAGCGTTCAAATTCATCCCGCCTCCCTCCGGTTCACTGCATCATCTCGGGCCGGATCGCCATCACCGAGGGCACGCCACTCTGCGTCCAGACAATGAGAAATCCGCTGGCCTCATCCACGACCACGTACTGGCGCGCGGCACAGGTGAACGCCTTGCCGGCAAACCGGTAGTTCTCGCCCGGTTTGACCACGCGCGCGGTTTTTGAGGCCTGGAACGGCTCCATCTGCATCCTGATGAAGCTTTCCGCGGTCGCCGCCGTGAACAGGGCGCGTTGCAGTGGCTTCAGGCCTTCCGAAATCGACTGGCCCTTGGCGTTGAAAACCACGGTGTAGGCCACCTGCCCGTCCTCCACCTCGAAATACCAGACGGCCGCGTTCTTTTGCGGAAAGTCGGCCGGCTTGCCGAATCGCTCCTTGATCTTGCCGAGGGTGTCGCCCAGACGCGCCTCGGCCGTGCTGAGGAGCAGGCAGGCAAAAACAAGCAAAAGCCGGAGTTTCATCCTGGGGAATCAGGTAAGCAGATTTCGCAGCGCCGCGAGGTATTTTTCCTGGGTGCGGGCGATGACGTCCGCCGGCAGGCGCGGCCCGGGCGGCGTCTGGTTCCACTGCAACGCCAGCAGGTGGTCGCGCACGAACTGCTTGTCGTAACTCGGCGGCGACCCGCCCGGCGCATAGGCGTCCGCCGGCCAGTAACGCGAGGAATCGGGCGTGAGCACCTCGTCGATCAGGAATAATTCGCCCGCCGGGTCGGTGCCGAACTCGAATTTCGTGTCGGCCAGGATCATGCCGGCGCGCGCCGCCCGCTCGTGGCCGAAGCGGTAAAGCGCCAGGCTGGTGGCCTTCACCTTCTCGTAGAGCGCCGCACCGATGGTCGCCGCGCCCTGCGCATCGTTGATCGGCTCGTCGTGCTGGCCCTTCGGCGCCTTGGTCGTCGGCGTGAAAATAGGCGCGGGCAGCTTGTCGGCCTGGCGCAACCCGGCGGGCAGCTTGATCCCACAGACCGCGCCCGTCTTCTGGTACGAGCTCCACCCGCTCCCGATCAGGTAGCCGCGCGCCACGCACTCGATCGTGAGCGGCCTCAGTTTCCGCACGATCATGCTGCGCAACTGCAGTTCCCGGTCCGCCAGGCCGCGCCGGGCAAACTCGCCCGCCTGGTCGGGCAGGAGGTGATTCCGGATGAGGCCCTGCGTCTGCGCGAACCACCACAGGCTCATCTGCGTGAGGATGGCGCCCTTGCCGGGAATGCCGTCGGGCAGGATCACGTCGAAGGCCGACAGCCGGTCGGTCGCGACCAGCAGCAGCGCGTCGCCGAGGTCGTAGATCTCGCGCACCTTGCCCGACGCGAGGTGCGGCCACGGCAGCCCCTCGATGGTGGTGACCGCGGACTTCGGCAGCGCGGCGGCAATCTCGGCAAAGGTCATGCCCCAGCCCAACCCAACGCGGCGGTTTCGTCAAAAGCAGAAAGCGGGTCGCCAATGGAGGCGGGGTGCCCTCACCCCGCGCGTCGCCCGGTTGCTGCCGGCATTGCGACCCCGCAGCGCACCTCGCGGTGGGGCCCGGCCTCCGGACGGGCTTGCCCTAAATGCGTCCAGCGGCCGCGTGCCACCAAGAATTTCCGGGGTGCATTCGCCGCCTGAGTCGTTCTTAGTAGCGCGCGATTACCCCTGGGCGCCGCGCCCGCGACACCACCCCTGCCCCATGACCGAGCAACAAAAACTCCGGATCACCGAAAAGCTTTCCTACGGCTTCGGTGACTTTGCGTCGTGCCTGTACTGGCAGACGATCTCGACCTACCTGCTGATCTTCTACACCGACATTTTTGGCATCACGGCGCTTGCCGCCGGTGCGATGCTCGGCATCAGCCGCGTCAGCGACGCGTTCTTCGATCCCGTCATCGGCATGATCGCGGATCGCACCAAATCCCGCTGGGGAAAATTCCGGCCGTTCCTGCTTTACGGCTGCGTGCCGCTGGCGGTGGCGGGCTTCCTGACGTTCACCGTGCCGGATTTCGGGGCGAAGGGGAAACTCATCTGGGCCTACTTCACCTTCAACGCCCTGATGCTGATCTACACGACCATCAACATCCCCTACACCGCGATGCTCGGGGTCATTTCGCCGAACCCGAATGAGCGGACGGCGCTGTCGTCGATCAAGTTCGTGGGCGCCTTCGCCGCCGGCATCATCGTCTCCGCCACACTCCTCCCGATGGCCAAGGTTGGCGGGTGGCTGGGCGCGACGACCGTCGAGCGCGGATGGCAGATGTCCTTCGTGATTTACGGCATCGTCGCCATCGCCTCGTTTCTCATCGTGTTTTTCAACACCAAGGAGCGCGTGCTGCCGCCGAAGGCGCAGAAGACCTCGCTCGGCAAGGACCTCGGCGACCTCGTCACCAACCGGCCGTGGCTCGCCCTGCTGGTGACGACCATCACGTTCATCCTTTTCGTGGCGCTCCGCGGCAACGTGACCGCCCACTACTTCAAGTATTACGTGGGGCAGCAATCGATCACCCTGCCCTCGTTCCTGCCCAAATCGATAGCCGGGACCCAGACGTGGGGATGGGAGAGTCTGGTCTCGGTCTTCAACACGAGCAACCAGGTCCTGTCCCTGATCGGCGTCATGCTGGTGCCTTTCTTTGCGCGGCTGGTGGGGCGGAAGACCGCCTTCGTCATCCTGTTCGTGATCGCGATCCTGTCCACCGCCTCGTTCTACATCCTCAAGCCCGACCAACTCCTCCTCATCTATGGAATCAACGCGCTCGGCTCCATCACCGGCGGGCCGCTGAGTTCCCTGCTCTGGGCGATGTTTGCCGACACCGCCGACTACGCGGAATGGAAAACCGGGCGGCGCGCCACCGGTCTCATCTTCTCCGCCTCGATCTTCGCCACCAAACAGGGCTGGGGCGTCTCGGGCGGCTTCACCCTGATTCTCATGAGCGGCCTGGGGTTCGTCGCCAACCAGGCCCAGACTCCGGAGTCGCTCAACGGCCTCAAGGAGCTGATGAGCATCTTCCCGGCGGCCCTGGGCGTCCTGTCGCTCCTGGTTCTGGTTTTTCTCTATCCCCTCAACGAAAAGAAAATGTCCCAGATCGAATCCGATTTGAAGAGCCGGCGGGCTGCGTCGGGGGACACGCCGGCGTCGGCCAGCGCCTGAGGCCACTCGGCGCTGACGCCGTGGAAGGTTGAAAGGAGTGGAGTAAGACGACGGCACCGCTCCTCTTCCCGTGATGCCGTTGCCTTTGACCTCCTTTCACCTCTCAACCGGCAACCACCCGCTGTCTTTCCGCCTCGGCGACCTCTGCTGGCTCCTCTTCTTCCTGTAAAAAGGATTGGCTGTGTTTCTCCTTCATTGGTGTGTTCCGTGTCATCCGTGGTCAAGCGGCTCGGACTCGGTTTGTTCTGGTCCGGACTAGCGCCCATCAGCGTGGATTAGTGGTTAAAGAGTCCGGGGTCTGGTTTATCTGAATTGAATGATCTCATCCGTGTTCATACGTGTTCATCCGTGTAATCCGTGGCAAAAACCTGTCTCGGTCCCTTCGTGTTTATTCGTGTCCATTGTGGTTAACCCGATTTGGCCCATCTCATCTGCGTTAATCTGAGTTCATCTGTGGTTGCTTGAATGCCTTTCACCGTGAATCCCTCCCCCGTCAACGAAGCCCGCACCCGCATCGAGGCCGACCTGCGCCGCAACATCCTGCCGTTCTGGATCGAGCGCGTGACCGATCGCGCCGGCGGCACGTTCCTCGGCTCGCTGACGAACGACCTTGTCGCCGACCGCTCCGCCGAGCGCGGTGCGCTGCTGACCACGCGCATCCTCTGGACCTTCGCCGCGGCCCACCGGCGCTACCGCGACCCGGCCTACCTCGCGATGGCCGATCACGCCTACGCCGACCTGCTGGCCCGCTTCCACGACCGCGAGCATGGCGGGTTTTTCTGGTCCGTCTCCGCCGACGGCGGAGTCGCCCGCGACCGCAAACAGGTCTACGGCCAGGCGTTCGCGATCTACGCCCTCTCCGAATATCACGCGGCCACCGGGAAGCGCGAGCCGCTCGACCTGGCCATCGCCGTTTTCCGCCTTATCGAGCAACACGCCCGCGACCGCCGGCACGGGGGCTATCTCGAGGCCTTCGACCGCCGCTGGCAGCCGATCGCCGATGTGCGCCTTAGCGCGGTCGACCAGAACGACCCCAAGTCGCAGAACACCCACCTGCATGTCATGGAGGCCTACACCAACCTCCTGCGCGTGTGGCCCGACGCCGGCCTGCGCCGCGCCCAGGCCGAGCTCCTCGACATCATGCTCAGCCGCATCGTCGACCCGGCCACCGGGCACCTCGGACTGTTCTTCGCCGAAGACTGGATGCCGCGCTCCGACAAAATTTCGTACGGCCACGACATCGAGGCGGCCTGGCTGCTGACCGAGGCCGCCGCCGCCGTGGGCGACCCGGCCTTCACCGCCCGCATCCACCCGCTCGCAGTAAAGATCGCCGAGGTCACGCTCGCGGAGGGCATCGACTCCGACGGCGGTGTTTTCAACACGGGCGACCCGGGCGGAGTCATCGACCGGGCCAAGGAATGGTGGCCGCAGGCCGAAGCGGTCGTCGGATTCCTCAATGCGTGGCAGCTCTCCGGGCAGGAGGGGTTCCTGGCGGCCGCGCTGCATGCGTGGGAATTCATCGAAACGCGCCTGATCGATCGGCAAAACGGCGAGTGGTTTCGCGGGCTTGATGGCGACGGCCGGGTGCTCGCCGACCAGCTTAAGGTGAGCTTCTGGAAATGCCCCTATCACAACGGCCGCATGGGGCTGGAGGCAGTCGCGCGCTTGGCGCCGGCCGCGAAGCGTTAAGCCAATAGATTTCAGCTGTAGGGCCGTCGCTTGTCGATGGGCCGCCACCCTCCTTGGCCACAAGAAGGCACAAAAACTCAACACGGAGCACCGCTCGCAAGGCGCCCGATAGGCACGCGAAAATCTTCCGACGGGATGATAAAACTAATTTTGCGCCTTTTCGTGGCAAAAACCTCTGGTTGCCTTGACTCTGCTTCGTCAGGTCCAAATTAGTGTTCATTCGTGTGAATTAGTGGTTTCCTCCGAATCCTTGGTTCTTCCCGTTCATGAAGTCGAAAAATTCCCAACCCAAACCCCCGGCGGCGTGGAACGCCCGCCTCAAGCAGCTGCGCGCCAGACACGAGAAGTTTCTCGCGCGCAAGAACCCGGTCGATCCCGAGTGGGACAACGGCGTCTTCGATCGCTTCCTGTACCCGGCGATCACCTACCGCCACGCCCCGATCGAGTGGCGCTTCGACCTGAATCCGCGGACCAACCCGTTCCTGATGGAGCGCCTCGGCGTCAATGCCACGCTCAACCCCGGCGCCTTCTATTGGAAGGGCAAGGTCCACATGGTGGTCCGCTTCGAGGGCTATGACCGCAAGAGCCTGTTCGCGATCGCCGAGAGCCCGAACGGCATCGACCGCTGGCGTTTCTGGGACGAACCCGTCGACCTGCCCGAGATCAAGCCGGAGACCAACGTGTACGACATGCGCATCACGCTTCACCAGGACGGCTGGATCTACGGGGTGTTCTGCTCGGAGGCGAAGGATCCCAACGCCAGGCCCGGTGACCTCTCCAGCGCGGTGGCGGTGGCCGGCATGGTCCGCACGAGGGATTTCAAGAAATGGGACCGCCTGCCGAATCTCAAGACTCCCGCTTCGCAGCAGCGCAACGTTGTCCTTCATCCCGAATTCGTCGACGGACAGTATGCCTTCTACACGCGCCCGATGGACGGCTTCATCGACGTCGGCTCGGGTGGCGGCATCGGCTGGACACTCTGCAAGGACATCACGACCGGCGTCACCGGCCCCGAAGCCATCATCGACTCGCGCGCGTACCACACCATCAAGGAGGTCAAGAACGGCCAGGGTCCCGCCCCGATCAAGACGCCGCAGGGCTGGCTGCACCTCGCGCACGGCGTCCGCAACTGCGCGGCCGGGCTGCGCTACGTGCTCTACATGTTCATGACGTCGCTGGAGGATCCGTCGAAGGTGATCGCGCGCCCGGGCGGACACTTTCTCGCGCCCTACGGCCGCGAGGGTATCGGCGATGTCTCGAATGTGACGTTCACCTGCGGCTGGGTCGAGATGCCCGACAAGCCGAAGACCGTGTTCATCTACTACGGCGGCTCCGACACCCGCTGCTATGTCGCCCGCACGACCGTGGCGAAGCTCGTCGACTGGTGCCTGCACACGCCCGAGGATGCGCTCACGACCCGCCGCGCGGTCGACCAAAGACTGGAGCTGATCCGGGCGAATAAGAAGTTGAGGGATGAGGGCTGAGAGTTGGCAGGGTTCGTTGTCCTCGACGGACTTCCCTCGAGATCCTCTGCGTAAGGCCGGTCGGGCCCGTTGCCCCAACGGACCTTTCTCGTCCGTGTTTTCCGCGTAATCCGTGGCTAAGCTGCCTTTGCCCGTTCCGTTGTCCCTTTTCGCGTTCTTCGTGTGTTTCGCGGGCAAAAATCCGCCGGCCTTTCTCTGCGACCTCTGCTGCCTCCTGAAAGAATAGCTTGAGCTGAGATTCTCCGCTGCCTCGGTTTCCTCTTGTAAGAATCGATCGGCGTGCATTCCGCCGTCACGCGCGCGTTCCGCGCTCGAGCGCGGCCCGTGTCCCCTTCGCGCCAAGCTGATCCAGCAGGCGGCGCCCTTCCGCCGCTGCCGCGCGGTCGCCGCGGACCAACGCCAACGCGCGTTCATACGGCATCTCGTGCCGCGCGAACTCGTCCGCCGCCGCTTTCCACTCGCCGCGCACGCCCAGGCGATGCGCCAGGCAGATCCATGCCGGCGCGTCGGCAATGGCGATCGCCCGCGACTTCCAGGAAAGCAGTTCGCCGGCCCGCCAGGCATCCTTCGCCGCGACGGCGAACGCGAGCCCGCGATCGGCCTCCCGGACCGCGTTGACCGGATCCCCGCGCATCCAAGCCGCCTCGGCCCGCACCGAAGCCGCCGGCCCAATCCGCTGCACCTCGGCGGTCGGCAAAGCGAGGACCAGGGCCTCGTCCATCAGTGCATCCGCACCCGGCTCGCCGCGCCGCAGCCGGATCTGGGCCAGGACCACCAGCGCGGGAATCCTCGTGACGGGCGGAGCCTCGCCGTCCCGAATGACGCGGGTGGCAGCCGCCTCGGCTTCGGCCCAGTTTCCCCGATCCATTTCGAAACGGGCCAGGCTGGCGCGCAAGTATCGCGACCATGCATCGAGGTCGCGTTCTTCACAATAGGTCAGCCCGTCGCGCAGATATCCCCGCGCCGAGGCCACCCGTTGCTGGTGACCGGACGCGGTCGACAGGTTGACATAGGCCCGGGCGACGTGTTCGTGTAGGTCCTGCGAACGCGCGAGCTTCAGGCTCAGCTCGAGCTCGACCGTCCCGGACGGGTCGTTGTCGCTGAGTTTCGCGGTGCCGATGTTGTTCAGCGCATGGCACTCCACCTCGAGGTCCGCCAGCGTCCGCGCCAGCGCAACCGCCTTCCGCCCGAACTCAAGCGTTCCAGCCAGGTCGCCTTTCAACATTTCGAGCTGCGCCCGGTTGCTGTAGGCCATCGCCAGGTCGCGGCCCGGCGGCAGCGCGGACAGCACGGCGATCGCCTCCGCCGCGAAATGCTCCGCTTTCCCGCGATCACCGAGGAACCACTGCTGCCGCGAGAGAAAGCGCAGCGTCCGGCCCTCCGCGGACCGATCGCCAAGCGCGCGCCACAATGACAGCGCCGCGGTCGCGGACTCCGCGGCCACGGCAAACTGCCCGGTCAGGTAACACTCGTACGCGTGCCGGTCCAGCAGCTCGACCCGCGCCGCCGGGGCCAGCTCGTCCGCAAACGCGAGGGCCGAGGCGTAGTGGGCCGCCGCCGCGCGGTGGGATGCCACCGCCGCAGCCCGGCGCGCCGCCTCTGGCGCCAGCTCCAGCACCGCGGCCCGGTCGCCCGCGCAGCGGGCATGGTGCACCAGCCGGGCGACGTCCGCCTGCCGCGCGCGCAGGGCCGCGAGGATCTGTGCGTGCCAGGCGCGCGCCTGCGCCGGCGCCACGAGATTCTCGACTGCCAGGCGCGCCAGCTCGTGCCGGTACGACAGGGTGCCGCCCTCGTGCCAGATGATGCCCCGGGCAGTCGCCTCGTCCACCGCCTCCCCGGCGTCCGCCAGGAGCTGGTTGATCAAATCAAGCTCGGCGCGGCCGGGCACGAGCGCGACGACCTCGCAGGTCTTGCGCGCCAGCGGGGAGCAGCGCGCCAGCCGGGCGACCATGGAGTCGCGCACAGTCTCGGGCACGCCGCTGCCGGGCGACGACAACAGTTCGCGCAGCAGGAATGGATTTCCACCGGTCAGGTCGAGGATCCGCCCACTTTCCTTGCCGGCTTCGCTCGCGAGGCGGGCAACCGCGGCGGCGGTCAGGGGCAGCAGCCGCTGGCGGCCGACGTGCGGCTCCCCCAGATCGCCCAGCACCTGGTTCAGGAGGCGGTTCGAGCCCTGCTCGTCGTCGCGATAGGTGGCGACCAGCAGGCAATGCGTGGGCCCGATGCGCCGCACCAGGAAGCGCAGGAAATCGAGGGTGGCCTCGTCGGCCCAATGCAGGTCCTCCAGCACAAGGATGGTGCCTCGCTCGAGGGCCTGCAGCCGCCGATGCAGCTCCCCGAACTCCTGCTCGCGCGGCAGGTCCGTGCGCGCCGCCAACTGCGCGGCGACGTCGAGGATGGCGCCGAAAGCGCGCGGCGTGAAGAGGGCGTCGCAATAGCCGCGGAGAATCGTCACCTCCGCCGGTACACCCGCGAGGAACGCGCCAACCAGGGAGCTTTTTCCGATCCCGGCCTCGCCGCCGATGAAAACCGCCTGGCCCTTTCCCGTCAGCGCGAGGCGGAGGCGCCGACCCAGTTCGTCCAGCGACGCCTCGCGCTCAAGGAGAGGAAACCCGCGATCCGCGCCGGCTGCGGGCGGCCCCGGTTCGGGGGCGGGTGCGTCGGGTGCCGGCTCCTCCAGCGAAAAGCGGTAGCCGAGCCGGGCGCGGGTCTGCACCGCGTCGGCCAACCCGCCCGGCCGCAGCGCCGCGCGGATCAGGCTGATGGCGCGCTGCAGCGAGGCGTCGGTGACGATGACGTCCGGCCACAGCGTGTTGAGCAATTCCTCCTTGCCCACGACGCGATTTCGGTGGCGCACCAGGTATTCGAGGACGTCGAAGACGCGCGGCTGCAGGGTCACCGGCTTCCCGTTGAGCCGGAGCTCGCGCGTCTGCTCATTGAGCTCGAACTGTCCAAAATGCGTGGGCATGCCGCGAACGGCACAGGGAAAACTACCGATCGAGCCATCGCGAGCCGAAAGGTGACGCCGGGTGGAGCGACTTGACCTCAAGGCGCTTCAGCAACGCGTTGCGGACAACGCGTTCCACCTCACGTGCATCGTTCCGCCTGCCCAAATCAGCGTTTGATCAGGTCTCGGAAAGGACTTCCCCGCGCGCCTCTGGCAGAATGGACGCCATCGGAGCTCGCGCGCGGCCTGAACCATGTCGGATCAGCCCCGCGAGCCTCCGGCAACCCAAAGCAATCAAAACCATGAACACCTACGTTATATTCCGACGGGGCGGCTGGGCCTCCAAACATGAGCTCGAACAGGCCGCGGCTCGCAGCTCCAAGGTCGGCCAGCAGGAAATGCCGGGGCGCGTCCGCTGGCTTCGCTCCTATGTCACCAAGGAGGCCAACGGCCGCCTCGGCACGGTCTGCGTTTACCAGGCCACCGACGCCGATTCGATCCGCGAACACGCCCGCCGGGCCGATCTGCCCTGCGACGAGTGCGTGCCGGTTGGCGACACCGTGGTCGTCAACCTCGACCCGGTCGCTGCCTGACCCATCCGGACCGGCTTGCCCGGCGAAGCCGCCGGGCGCGGTCCACACCCACCAACGTTTACTCCTCATTTTCCCATGAAACTACTCAGCTTCCTCACCGTCTTCGCGTTTTCACTGCTGCTCCATGGTTCGGCCAAAGCCGAGCCGGACACCAAGCCCGAGGCCCTGCCCGCCGGCCAGAACATGTATGTGATCGAGCGGGACATCCCCGGACTCGGCAAATGGACGCCGGAGCAATTGAAGGCCGCGTCGCAGAAATCCTGTCACGTCCTCAACTCGCTCGGTCCGAAGATCCAATGGCTGTACAGCTACATCACGGGTGACAAGATGTACTGCGTTTACGTTGCGCCGAACGAAGAGCTGGTGCGCGAGCACGCGAAGGAGGGCGAGTTCCCCGCCAACGCCGTGAATCGCGTCAGCACGATCATCGGCCCGAAGACGGCCGACTAAATCCGCCGGCCGGCCCGCGAAAGACGCGAAACCGCACGACATGATTCCTGGCGCCCGAGCCGGCAATGGCTGGCGGGCGCCAGGATTTTGTCGTGTCGCCCCACCCTTTCGTCGGTTTCTTCGGCGCCCCAATCGCCCTTATCTCTGCGGCTCCGCATTGGCCCGGTCGGGTCCGTTGCCCTCCAACGGACCTTTCCCATCCGTGTCTTCCGTGCAATCCGTGGCTAAAATGCCTTTGCCCGTCCCGCTGTCCCTTTTTCGTGTCGTTCGCGTGTTTCGTGGGCCCTCCGATCGTCTCAATCTCCGCGCCTTTGAGCCTCTGCGTGAGCGCGATTGGGTCCGTCTTCCTCACGGCCTTCGCTGCGCCTTTGAGCCTCTGCGTGAGAACCCTTGGCTCCGCTGTCCCCAACGGACCTTTCCCATCCGTGTCTTCCGCGTAATCCGTGGTCAGTCTGCCCGGTTCTTATAAGCCGTCTTCATTTCGTGTCGTTCGTGTGTTTCGCGGGCCAAAATCCGACGGGCTTTCTCTGCGCCCCAGCGCCTCTGCGTGAGAGAGCTTGGTCTCGTCGTCTGGCGGGCCAGCTTCCTCGGCCGAGCCAAAATTCTGTTTTTACAGAAGGAAACAGAGAAATCTCGTCTCCGTTCCCCCGTTTTCTCCCGTAAAATCCTAGAGCTGGGCCCTTTCCTTCTTCGCTTCTTGTTGTAAATCGCCCCTTCGGAAAAATCCTTGCATGGGTTCTCCCCCGCCGTAGCGTGGCCGACTCCGCGCTGGGTCCCCATCGTCTAGCCCGGTCAGGACACCACCCTTTCACGGTGAGAACCGGGGTTCGAATCCCCGTGGGGACGCCATCTGATTGTTTTCGCTCTCAGATTGTTGCTGAGCGACAGGTAAGTTGGCCGGTTTGGACACGAGATACGTCGTTTCCAGATTGGCCATGGGATACGTCGCAGCCTGTCGCGGCGGCCGTGTGAAGTGCACCCGCCAGCTTCTTCTACTCGCTCTGGTCGAACCAGACCTCGACCCCGGCCGCACGCAATGCCTGGCAGATGCGCTTGGCCGCCTCGGCATCCTGTGAAACATGAGACAGGAACACCGCTTTGCCCGTGTCGCTCATGGTGTCGCCGGCTTTTTCGCGGCGCCGCGCGCTTTCGGCGAGAGATTGGGATCGGCCTCGGCGGCGGCCAGCATTGCCTGGAACTGGGGCAGCGAACGCAGGGGATCCAGTTCCGGCTCCAAGCGCAGGAACGCCGCACTCCAAAGCCAGTCGGGACTCTTCATCTGGGCTGCAAGCAAATCCATCGCTTGGTCCGGAAGCCCCAGATTCACTGCGGTGATGGCGCGCATGCCGGAGGCATTTCTCGGGTAAAGTTCGACCGTGGTCCGCCACAGCCGCTCCGCCCCGGCTCGATCACCCAACCCCGCCAACAGGCGGATCTTGAATTCCAGCATCGCCTGATCGTTCGGCGCTGCCAGCAACCCTTGCTCCACGATTTGCATCGCCGCCCGCCACTCCGCCTGGGCCGCCTCGATTCGGCCGGCGTGCGCCAGCGCCAGGCCCGCGAGATAGCCCTTCGGACCGGCAAACAAGGGGGATTCAAGATGGTCATGTGCGATTCGGCGGATGACGGCCAGCGCGCGATCGTAATCCCGCCGCCAAAAATGCACGAAGAACGCCATGCAGCCGGCTTCATCATCGACCAGAGCGGATGGAGGCATTCCGTCCATAACCTGGCGCGCGGATTCCAAATCACCATGCCAGAAACACAAAATCGACGCTGCCACAATCGTGGCCCCATATGGCCGGGACTCCGGGGGCATTTTGGTGTAGATCAGTTCCGCCTCGTCGAACCGCCGCATGTAGAATAACGCCAACATCCGATTGAAGTTCGCCCTTGCGGCAAAGGCGGGCAGGCGGGCCGCCCGATCCAGCAATTGCAACTGCTCTTCGTGCCGCCCGAGATTATGCAGGCACCAGCTCAGCTGGAGGAGCACCCGGCCGTCGTCCGGTCGTTCGCGCAGAAGGGCACGCAACTGGGGTTCCGCTTCCGCAACCATGGCCGAATTCCAGTTGTCCTGATGCATCAAGACCACCGCCTGGGCCAGCCGAACTTCGTAGTCGTCGGGGGCGAGCCCGGCCGCCTGCGCGAGATGGTCGCGCACAGCCTTCACCCGGGAAGGCGTGCGATCACCATTGAAATCAATGTAAGCCAAATCGAGCCAAACCCATTGAACCCAAGTCGCCACTGCGGTCGGCTCCAGCCGGACCACCTGCTCCATCAGGCTGGTGGCCGTGTCGAGATCCTCCCGAACCCCATTGGGCTTGGCGATGAGCGCCTTCACCTTCTCGCGCAGCTCTGCGGCCGGGGACGGCGCGACTGGAGCGGGCCCGGCCAACGGCGCATGGCCTTTCCATGGCTGCCACCATGCCATGCCGGCGACAACCACGAGACCGATCACGACGGGCACGAGCCAGGCCCGGTGGGCCTTGGGCGTCAAAGATTCGCCTGTGCCGCGGGGTGGCGCCGTAGGCCGTCCGTCGGGCGTCCTTTGTTCTCCGCCCAGCAAGGCTTTCACGCGCGCGCAGAAGACCGGCGGCGTCTCTCCTCCCGGAAGCCTGGTCCATTGCACGGCCAGAAAGGAATCGGGCACCAGTGCAGCGTGGTCGCCCGTTTCGTCGATCGTTACCGGCAGCAGGAACGGCGTGCCCTTGGCCATCAGGTGGGTGCGCTCATCCGCCAGTTTCCACTCCAACCGGAAGTAGGCCTCGCGCCGCCCCTGGGTTGCTTGCGAAATGATCGGCATCAGCAGCGCGCAATCCTTGATCTGCTTCCGGATCTTTTGATCCCACGCATCTCCGCCGACCAGCTCGCTCTGGTCGAACCAGACCTCGACCCCAGCCGCACGCAATGCCTCGCAGATGCGTTTCGCGGCCTCGGCGTCCTGGCTGGCGTAACTAAGGAAGACCGCGCGATTGGCGGGCGTGGAGGAAGTCTCGGGCATGCGGGCGTAGAGGCTGACGTTGGGGGCGTCTCCGCGGCCTATCGAGTCAATTAGCTTCCGGCCCCGATTCCTATCCCGCAACCCCCGCGCGCACCGAAAGCTTATGCCCAATGCCGAAAGTCACTGTTGAGACCAACGGATTCACCGCAATTTAGGCCGGGGTGGTGGGGGTCGACCTTGGCCAAGCGTTGAGTCACGGTTCTTGGGCTTAGAGCGTTTGGCCTCCCGATGCGTCACTCGTCCGTCGACCTTTGGGAAAATGTCGTTCGTTTCCGGTCGACCATTTCGTCGCTTCTCTGAAAACCTACGTGTCGCTCACCACCGAGGGCTGAGACCTACTCGGCGCGCAGCGCGGTGGCCGGATCGACCCGCGCGGCGCGACGGGCGGGGAGCCAGCAGGCGAGAAGGATGGCGAGAGCGAGCACGGCGGCCGCGCCGAGGTACGGCCAGGGGCCGGTTGCAGGCAGATTGGGCCAGCGGCTGGCGGCAATTTTCAGTCCTGCCCAGGCGGTGACGGCGCCAAAAAGCAGGCCCAGCGCGAGCAGGCGGAGGCCCTGGCCGGCAACCATCCGTGCGAGGCCGGCCGCGGTGGCGCCCAGCGCGGAACGGATGCCGAACTCCCGCGTGCGCCGCGCGACCTGTAGGGACAGGAGGCCGTAAAGACCGATCGTCGAAAGGACGAGTCCCAGCACGCCGAACAGCGACACCAGCACGAGCGCGAAGCGTTCGGTGGTGCGAGTCGCGGCGGCGGCGCCCTCCATCGTGTTCACGTCGTAGGCCGCGAGGCGCGGATCGGCGCGGGCGAGGGCGGAGCGCACGGTGGATTCCTGCGCACGGGGATCACCCGCCGTTTCAACGACAAACGTGAAATCGCTGTAGGCCGCGGAGACGGCGAGCAGCTGCTTCAGCGGCAGGCAGATCGTGCCGTCCATCTCGCCGTCGTAGGGATACGCGATAACCTTGGTGTCAGCGGCAATGCCCACGATTTCGAGCCAGGGGCGGGTTTCATCGAGCCGGCCCATTTTCACGCGCTTGCCGATTGCATCCTGGCCGGGCCAGAAACGCCGGGCGTAGGCCGCATTGACGATGCAAACCGGTTCGGTATCGCCGCGGTCGGCCTCGGTGAAGTCGCGGCCTTCCAGCAGCAACTGCCCGGCGGTCGCAAAATATCCCGGCACGGTGGCGCGCAGGTAGGCCTGGCGCGATCCCCGCGGTGCGGGCGGGGTCGTGCCCTCGGGATTGTGGTTCATCACCCGGTAGGCGGAGTTGAGCGGAGGTGGCAGCGTGAGCGTCGCGGAAGTGACGCCGGGTGCCGCGCGGAGTTCGCCGAGGATCCGCTCGAGCACCGGCAGCCTCGCCGTGGCCGTGGAATAAAGCTGATCGGGCAGCGTGGTCTGGAAGGTCAGGCGGTTGGCGGTGGCAAAACCCCAGGGCTCCTGCACGAGATGGGTGAAATAGCGCGTGAGGGTGACCGCGCCGACCAGCAGCACGGCCGCGGCGCTGATTTCGCCGACCACGAGCGCGGAAAGCATCCGGCGGCTGCGGCGGTCGAGCGTGGCGGAGCGGCCGCCGTGGTTCATGGCGGACCGGAGATCGGTGCGGGTGCCCCGCCAGGCCGGCAGCAGACCGAAGGCGCCGGCGAGGAACAGCGCGCCGGTGGCGAAGCCGAACACGGGCCAGTCCAGGCGCACGGCGTATTCGAACTCGCGCATGACGCTGCCCGTGGCATCGGAGCCCTCGGGGCTGAGCGCGACGAGTGCGGGGGTGAACCACGCGGCGAGCAGCAGGCCGGCGGCCGTGCCGAGGGCGGCAAGCAAGAGCGCCAGCACCAGCAGTCCGCGGGCCAGCCGGAATCGGGACGCGCCGAGCGCGGACCGGATCGCGAGCTCGCCCTCGCGGTCGATCGTGCGGGCGAGCAGGAGCCCGGAAAAATTCGCCGCGGCGATGAGCAGGGCGCAGAACGCGGCGCCGCCGATGGCGAAGAGCTTGGGCCGCAGGACCGCGATCCGCATGAATCCTTCCCGCAGCGGCCGGACAAACGCGCGATGCGGGTTTTGCGGGTCGGGGCTGCTGGCATTGAGGGAGGCGCAGAGGCGGCGGAACGCGGCGTCCGCCTGGTCCACGGAGACACCGGGCCGCAGGCGGGCGGCACCATAGAGATAGTGGCCGCGCGGCGCGGCGGGATCGAAGGAGGCCGCGAGGGGAACCCAGACCTCGGCGAGATACGGGTGGCGGAAATGCTCCGGCATGATGCCGACGACCGTGGCCGGAGCCTGGTCGAGCGTGATGGTCTGGCCGAGCGCCGATGGCCGGCCGCCGAGTTCCCGCTGCCAGAAGTCGTAGCCGACGATCACCACGCGCGGCCCGCCGGGCCGGTCCTCGTCGGCGGTGAACGAGCGCCCCAGGGCCGGGAGCTCGCCGAGCGTGGAAAAGAAATTGGCGCTGATGCGGGCCGCAGAAAGTATGCGCGCCGGTGTGCCGTTGTCATGTCCGAGCGTCGCGGTGCCGATGTCCGCGACGCCGAGGGCAGAGATGATGTCGCGGCCGTGCGCGCGCCATTGCCGGACCGTCTTCTCGGAGAGGTTGAGGGTGCCGACGCGCGAATCGGAGTCATCAAACGACTCATACACGCGGACCAACTGCTCCGGGTGGGGAAAAGGCAGCGGGCGGAGCAGCGTCGCCTCCACCACGGAAAAAATCGCGGTGTTCGCGCCAATGCCCAGGGCCAGCACCAGGACCGCAACGGCGGTAAAACCAGGGGTCTTGGTCAGCGAGCGGAAGGCGAATTTCAGCTCTTGGAGCATTCGAGGCGGTCAAACAAGCGTCTCCTTCAGTAATCGCAGGACAACCGTAACCTCAAACTGAATATCCGGGTAGTGGGGGATGTCCCCGCTCCTCCTGGTCAGGGATCCCGCCAGCGGCGAAATTATCGTCGCGGACGGCTACCACCGGCGCCGCGCAGTCGACCCGACTGATGATAACGCCTGGGTCCCTGCAAGGTCGCGTAAGATATTCCCTCTTGAGAATTCCACCGGGCGACTCGACGGAACCAGCCAGGCCAAACCGGGCGGTTCGGCCGGCCGACTCAGATCGAAATCTGCCACTGGACGGGCACGGTTCCAAGAAACACGGTGTAATTGAGCTTGGTGCCAAACATCAGCAGCCAAACCCACCGCTCGCCCGTGGTCGTGTTCTGCCAGATCAAGTCCGGCCGCCCGTCGAGATCGAAGTCCGCCGCCCCGGCGATCCGCCATTGGGTCGGGACGACTCCGAGTGAAACCGCCGAACCAAAGGACGAGCCCTTCATCAACCAGAAACAACATTCCCCGGTGGCGGTGTTTTCCCACACGAGGTCGACCTGGCCGTCGCCGTCGAAGTCCCCCGTCCCGGCGATCTGCCAGTCCGTCGAAACCACGCCGAGAAACACGCTCGCCGCGAACGACGTGCCATTCATCAGCCACACGTAGCGTTCGCCGGTGGCGGCATTCTGCCAGACGAGGTCGACCTGGCCGTCGCCGTTGAAGTCCCCCGTCCCGGCAATCTGCCAGTCCGTGGGAACGACGCCGAGAAACACGCTCGCCGCGAACGACGTGCCGTTCATCAGCCAAAGGTAACGCTCGCCCGTCACGGTGTTCTCCCATACCAGGTCGGCCTGGCCGTCGCCGTTGAAATCGCCCGTGCCGGCGACATGCCATTGCGTCGGCACGATGCCGAGGAAGGCACTGGAGCCGTAGGTGGTCTGATTCATCAGGCAGAGGTACCGTTCGCCGGTCGCCGTGTTTTCCCAGATGAGATCGGCCAGTCCGTCGGCATTGAAGTCAGCGCGGTACATCTTGACCGTCAGGGTGGCGGCAATGCTGGTCGCCGAGCCGACCGAATTGGTCGCCACGACACGGTAGTCGCCGGCATCGCCGGGGGTGGCGTGGGCGATCGAATAGGAAGGGCCGGTCGCGCCGTTGATAGTCACGTTATTCTTCTGCCACTGGTAGGTCGGTGTCGGCGTGCCGGTCGCCGAGGCCGTGAAACTCACCGGATTGCCGGCCACCACGACTTGGCCGTACGGCGGTTGGATGATCGCGGGAGCCACGGTCGGCGGAAAGGTCGAGATCATGAAGCCGGTCAGATTCACGAAGAGCGGGACATTGACGGCCGACATGTAGGTCTCGCTGACACTCACCACGCGGGCATACGAAAGCTCGGCATAATAAATCTGGTTCGGCTGGAGCGTGTGGGGGGCAATCGTCGCCGAGTCCACCCGGGAGCCAGTCTCCTGGCCGAAAATGTAGCTGCTCGAGAGATCGATGGGGTTCCCCACCAGGGTAGTCCCGGATAACGAATAGACATCGAACTGGATCTCGGCGCCGATTCCGGTGGTGTAATCGTAGAACGGGTTGAAAAACAGAGTCGTCCCCTGCGTAGCATCGACGAGCAGGTTGCCTTGGGCGTCCCAAACGCCATTCCCGACCATCGGCACAACGGTGGGATACAGGTCGGCGTTGCCAAGCGACACGGTGATCGCCGAAGCGCCGATCGTGAACTTGTATTTCCCATTTGGAAACGCGGCGTCCATCGCGGACTTGTTGCTGAAGTCCCGCAGGAGCCCAAGTTCGTCATTCATGCCCGGGTCCAAATCCGCCAGGGTATAGCTGGTGGTATTGTTCGGCAGCGTGACCGTCGGAGCGGGGGACAGCAGGTTTAAATTGCTGCCGACGATGTCGACGCCGAAGTTGAACGCTCCCCCTGGTGCGCCCAGCACGCTGTGGCTGACCGGCGTGGACGCCGAGTTCTGCAGAAAATCCTGCTTCTTCACCACCGTGAAGAAATCGATCGACTGCGCCGGGAGCGCCACGCCCTCCACGAGCACGCCGGCAAGGGCCCATATTGCGACGCTGCGACGGACATTCATCGTATCGGGAAGGAAGCGGGTCTCGGCCACCGCTTCAATCGTGAAGCTCGATCCTTCCTCCGGGAATCGCGGATCCGCTTGGCGCAATGACCGCTCCACGGGAACTTGTTCCGACGCACGAGGTTTTGATGCAGATAGCGCTTAGGGTGCTGTTTTCGCCAAGTTTTATCGTATCCAGGGACATTGGCCGAAACGCGGCCACCTCCTTGTATCAGGCGCCCAGGGTGTTTCCATTCGCGACCGTGCGGGACGTGACTCGGATGCCGGTCGACGGCTCAGTCGTCGTCCTGCGAGGCAACGGCCCAGTCGGGATAGCGGGTGTGCGGACCCTTTGCGGCCCGCCAGAGAATATGGTTCATCAGGGCGTCCGGGCATTGATCCGGATTGCCCAGCGGCAACCGCGCGGAGGCCAGCGCGTCGCGCCGCAGGATCGGTTCGCCGATCGCGGCCGCCTCGGGATTGAGCTCGTTCAGGGGAACGTTGTTGGCGACGGAAACGAACGGCGAAAAATCCGGCTCCGTCGTGAAACAATCGAACATCGGGGTGGCGCTGGCATCCATCTGGTTCATCGGTGGCAGGCCCAGGATGAGTTCCATGGTGTGCACCAGGCCCGGTTGGTTGTAACTCGTGCTTACGACCGCATGCCGCTTGGTGTAGGCGCTCATGACGTAGGCCGTCGTGCGGTAGCCGCTCACGTGGTCCCAGCCGCCGGAAGGATCGTCCTCGATGGCGAAGAGGCACGTGTCCCTCCAGAACACGCTCCGGCTGAACGCCTCGACGATCCGACCGAACGCCAGGTCGTTGTCCGCCACGGCGGCGGCGGGCGTGGGCGCACCCGGGTCGGTGCCGGAGGTGTGATCGTTCGGCAGGCAGATGATGATCAACTCCGGCAGCTTGCCCGCGGCTTCGTAGCGGTTCAGTTCCTCGACAACCCGCTCGGCGCGGAAAACATCGGGGACCAACAGGCTCCAGCCGATGGTCTCGGCGTTGATGTAGGGTCGGAGTGACTCGATCGCGGGCTCGCTCCCGATGGCCATCAGGCCAGTCCGATTGGAGAAATCGCGGTAGAAATCGATGAACGTGGGCTCCCGATGACCCTGCGGGGCCTTCCAGCGGGCAAAGCCCTTGGTGAACTCCCCGTAGTCGCGCAGCGTCCTGCCGTGGGCCAGCGCATTGTCCCAGATGAACCCGGCCGGCGAGTAGGCCAGGGCGTCCATGTCATGCTCTTCCATGCCATCGGGATAACTGCGGGGGAAATCCGCAAACGACTTCTCGAGGTAGTCGGTGGCGAAGGCGGAGTCGGCCCAGTTGTGTCCGTCGGCACTCACCTCCCCGGCGCAGTAGGTCTGGTCGAGCAGGACAAATTCGCGGGCCAGCTTGTGCTGGTTGGGCGTGACCCTGGCGCCAAAGACACAGAGGTTCGGATCGCCGTTGCCCTCCCGGATGTCGCCGAGGATCTGATCGTAGGTGCGGTTCTCCTTGATGATGTAGACGACGTGCTTGAAGACCGACGGCTCCCCCACCCGTTCGGGAACCGGCCGCGGCGGCAGATCGGGACGCGGGGGCAACAACGCCTTCTGCACCGCCTCCCACCGGTAGTTGCGCAGGACGAGCGCGGTCTGCCGGGCGAGTTCCTTCCCGCTCGGGATCGGCAGCAGCGACAGGGTGCCTCGATGCTGATGAGCGCTGTATCCGGCGCGCTCATCGGTCGATTTCGGCGACGCCGCCGGCACCGTGCCCTTGATATTGGCCACGTAGAGGGCGTGCCGCGCCTCGTCACACACCAACGCTCCGGGATACCAGCCGACGGGAATCAGGCCGGTTAATTTCGATTTCCCGGGGTGAAAATCGACCACCGCCACCGCGTTCTGCGTGCCCGCGCACACATAAAGTTCCCGGCCGTTGCCGGCGAAGGCCAGCGCGTTGGGACTGGCCCCGAAGAGATCACCCGGGCGCCACTCCAGCGGGATGGTCTCGGCCACGCTGTCCGTCCGCAGATCGATCACGCTCACGTTGTCCTCGGCGGCATTGGCGACACACAGGAAGTGCCGGTCGGGGCTCACGGCCACGGCGGAGGAATGCCGGCCGGCCCCAATCTCACCGAGGCTCTGGCCGCGCCGCAAGTCGATCACGGAGACTGAGCCCTCGCTGGCGATATACCGAACCGAGTCAACCCGCACCCGGGTGCCCTGCCCGGCCGGACCGGTAACACTGGCGACATCGGGCCGCCGGCCGCCCCAGTTGCTGACATAGGCCTTTTGTCCGATCAGCACCACGTCGTAAGGAGCCGTGCCCACTTCAAACGTCCGGAGAATCCGTCGGGCCGCCAGATCCCATTCGACGAGCCGGTTCGACAGATTCATCGCCACATACAATTTGGATCCATCGGCCGAGACCGCCAGACCCGCCGGAATCTCCGCTTGGCGCAACGGCAGGCCGGTCGGAGGCAGAGGGATGGAGCGCTGTCCGGTGACGTGGTGATTCCGGTCGACGGCGAAGACGTTGATGTAGCCGTTCACGTTGGACAGGAAAAGGCTTCGGCCATCCGGGGAGAAAACGAGACCGGTGTAGCTGATCTGGCCGAGCCGTTCGGAACCATCCCATTGCGCGGTCCCCACCGTCGCATCGGGCGCGGCCGCCTTCTCTTGCGGCAGAGCCACCCGCTGCACAATCGCACCCGACGTCGGATCGAGCAGCACGAGTTCAGCGGTCTGGCCGGAAACCGCCAGAAGATTCCCGTCGGGACTGAGCCGGATGGCCTGCGGGCGGAGACCGGGCAAATCCACCTGGAGGCCGAGTGGAGTCAAATTCTGCTGGACGGCCGGAACATAGCGACCGGCCCCGCTCGCCACCGGGTTGTCCGCTCCGGTTCCGCCCGCTCCCCCGCGGGCCTCGGCCCCAGGGACAACCACCCCGGCCATTCCCAATCCCGCCGCCCACGCGATAATGAATTGGCACCGGCGCCAGGCCGTCGCGCCTGCGCGAATGCAGAATCGCAGGTTATCGAAAGGTTTGCTCAATTTGGGCGGATGGGGGTATCGCTGTCGGTCCGGTGAAATCGAAACGAACTCGGGAGCGGGCAGCCTGCGATCATGCTTTGGCCATTTCAATCCCGATGACAATGGGCTAGTGCATGACGTCCTCGCGCGTTCTGAAAACCCATCCCCAGCCTCGGGCCAGCCCGACCCTGACGGCACCCGGCCTTTGGTGCCACGCACGCGATTCCCTGCGGTCCACCCGTCTGGCTGCGGTTCCCCCATCGGGCTGCGGTTGAAACGCCTCTTTCCTCCCATGCGCCGACTTTTCATCGCCCTCTTGGTTCTCGCCCGTCTGACGGGCTTGTCCGCCGCGACGGGAAACGTTTCCCGCGAAGACGCCCTGCTGGCGCGCCTGACCCTTGATGAGAAGGTGCGCCTCCTCAGCGGCGTGGACGTCATGGATATTCCCGCCAACGAACGCCTGGGCATCCCGCGGCTCCGGATGGCCGATGGTCCCCTCGGGGTTCGACTCGAGACGAGCGAGCCGGCCACGGCCTTTCCCGCCGGCATCCTCTCCGCCTCAAGCTTCGACCCCGAGCTGATGGGAAACGTGGCCGACGCCATGGCGGTGGAAACGCTGGCGCTGGGTCGCGACATGCTCCTCGGCCCGTGCGTCAACATCGCGCGCGTGCCGCCGGGCGGGCGCAATTTTGAGAGCTTCGGCGAGGACCCTTATCTTGCCGCGCGCATGGCGGAGGCCTGGGTGAAACGGCTGCAGGCCCGGGGCGTGATTGCCAGCACCAAGCATTTTGCGCTGAACAACCAGGAGACCGAACGCAACAGCATCGACGTCCGGATTTCCGAGCGCGCGATGCACGAGATCTACCTGCCGGCCTTCGAGGCCGCGGTGCGTGCTGGCACCTGGACGGTCATGGCCGCCTACAACCGCATCAACGGACAATTCGCCTCCGAGAATACCTATCTTCTCCGGGAGACGCTCAAGGAGCGCTGGGGCTTCCAGGGTTTCGTGGTCTCCGATTGGGACGCCACCCACGGCACGGTGGCCGCGGCCCTGGCGGGGCTGGATGTGGAAATGCCGGCCGGCGCCTACTTCGGGGGAGGAAAACTCCAGGCCGCGGTGGCCGAGGGGAAAATTCCCCGCGCGGTCATCGATGACCAGGCCCGCCGGGTCCTGCGGGTCATGCTGGCCAGCGGCGTCTTTGACCGGACGCCCGCCAGCCGTCCGCCGCGTTCCGCCGTGGGCTCGCCGGAACACCGCGCCGTTTCCCTGCGCATGGCCCAGGAAGGGATCGTCCTGCTCAAGAACACCGGAATCCTGCCGCTTGGAAAAGTTGACTCGATTGCGGTCATTGGCCCCAATGCCGCGGAATACCGGGCGGGTGGCGGGAGCTCGAAGGTTTTGCCGGAGCATCGGGTTTCCGGCTTGGATGGCCTCAAGGACCGCTTGGGTTCGGGTGCGGCCGTGCACGCCGCCCTGGGAGTTCCCCTCGCGGGTGAGCTGCACTGGCTGGAGTCCGACTGGCTGACGCCGCCTCCGGGCGTCGCGCCCGGTTCATCGCACGGGCTCTATGCCGAGTACTTCCGCAACCGGGATCTTTCCGGCCGGCCTTTCGCCACCCGGGTGGATCCCCAGGTGAATTTCGACTGGGGCGACGGCGCCCCCATGACCGGAATGGCCGCGGACAATTTCTCGGTTCGCTGGACCGGTCGTTTGCGGGCTCCCCGGAGCGGAGGCTACGAGCTGTTCACGCGGGCGGACGACGGCACTCGCCTCTGGTTCGATGGAAAACTCCTTATCGACGACTGGACCGATCACGGTCCCACCCTGCATTCGGCCAGCCTCGTCCTTGAGGCCGGGCAGGAACATGACCTCCGGATCGAGTACTATCAGCACGGCGGCAACGCCCTGATGGAACTCGGCCGCTCCACGGCGAGTGACGCCGATGTGCCCGCCGCCGCCGCGCTCGCGTCCCAATCCACCGTCGCCGTGGTCTTTGTCGGATATTCGGACCAGCTCGAGGGCGAGGCGACCGACCGGCTCTCGCTGAAGCTGCCCGCCGGCCAGGACGAACTCATCGAGGCGGTCGCCGCGGCCAATCGGAATGTCATCGTGGTGATCCAGTCCGGTTCGCCGGTCCTGCTCGGAGCCTGGAAGGACAAGGTGGGCGCCATTGTCCAAGCGTGGTACCCCGGCGGCGAAGGCGGCTTGGCCGTGGCGGATGTGCTTCTCGGGAACGTCAATCCCTCGGGACGACTGCCGGTCACCTGGCCCCGGCGCTGGGAAGACAGCAGCGCATTCGGGCACTACCCCGGAACGGGCCCGGATGGCCACGTGGACTACGACGAGGGTTTGTTCGTGGGTTATCGCCACTTCGACCAAGCCGGCCTCGAGCCCGAGTACCCCTTCGGCTACGGGCTTTCGTACACGACCTTTGCCTACTCGGGCCTGAAAGTGACCCTCGCGGATGCCGCGGTGGCCAACCCAAGGGTCTCAATCTCCGCAACCGTGAAGAACACCGGTCGCCGCGCCGGCGCCGAAGTCGTGCAGCTCTACGTCGGGGCGAAGGCTCCCCGGGCATCGCGGCCACCGCAGGAGCTCAAGGGATTTCAGCGGGTTGAGCTGGCGCCGGGCGAGTCGAAGCAGGTCACACTCGAACTGGACGGCCGCTCGTTCGCCCGCTACGACGAGCGTCGACACGACTGGACGGTTGACCCGGGCGTTTTCGTCCTGCGCGTGGGCGGCTCCTCGAGGGAAATCCGGCTGAACGGGGAGATCGTGCTCGTGGGGCCCTGAAGGCAACCGGAGCCCGTCGGCCTGCGGCCAAAACCATCCGATTTGACTCACCCCCGCGAGCGGGCGAAGATGTCCGACCCCTGGCCAGCCTTTCCCGATGCAAAAAACTCTTGTCGTTGCCCTGTTTCTCGCCCTTCCCCTCGGCCTTGTCGCCGCGCCGACCCCCGCTGCACGCCGGGTCGAGGCGGACCTGGCGAAGCCGCGCGGCGAGATGAGCCGGATGTACAATTTCTGCGTCGGCGCCGGCCGCGCCAACGAGGGGCTGCGCGCCGACTGGCAGCGGCAGCTCCGCCGGGCGCACGCCGAATGCGGCTTCCGCTACATCCGTTTCCACGGTCTGTTCGACGACGACATGGGTGTCTACCAGGAGGACAAGCAGGGCCACCCGGTCTATAATTGGCAGTACGTCGACGAACTTTTCGATTTTCTCGAAAGCATCGGCATGAAGCCCTTCATCGAGCTCGGGTTCATGCCAAACGCGCTCGCCAGCGGCCCGCAGACGATCTTCTGGTACAAGGCAAACGTGACGCCGCCCAAGGATTACGCGAAATGGGCGACCTTCATCACCGCGTTCGTCCGGCATTACACCGAGCGCTACGGCGCCGCGGAGGTGCGCTCCTGGTATTTCGAAGTCTGGAACGAGCCCAACCTGACCGGCTTCTGGATGGGCACCACCGGCGGCAAGACCGAGGCGGAGTTCGCCCCCATCGCCCGCGCCGAATACTACAAGCTCTACGCCACGACGGCCCGCGCCGTGAAATCGGTCGACGCCGCCTACCGCGTCGGCGGGCCGGCCACGGCCGGAAGCGGCTGGATCGACGAGACCCTCGCCCAGTGCGCGGCGGAGTCCCTGCCGCTCGATTTCATCAGCACCCACAGCTACGCCACGATGAGCGGCTATCTCGACGAGAACGGCAGCGCCGGCACCGTCCTGTCGCCCGACCGCAACGCCATCACCGGCGAAGTGCAGGGCGTCCGCGCCAAAATCGACCGCTCGGCCTTCGCCCGGGCGGAACTGCACTACACCGAGTGGAGCAGCTCATACACGCCCTTCGACCCGATCCACGACAGCTATCACAGCGCCGCCTTCATCCTGGACAAGATCCGCCACCTCGGAAACGCCGCGACGTCGATGTCGTATTGGACGTTCACCGACATCTTCGAGGAGGCCGGCCCGCGCACGACGCCATTCCACGGCGGGTTCGGGATGCTCAACTACCAGGACCTCGCGAAGCCGTCCTATTTCGCCTACCGGTTTCTCCACCGCCTCGGGGACACCGAGCTCGCGTGCGCCGATCCCGACGCCTACGTCTGCCGCGACCGCGCGGGCGCGGTGCAGGCCCTCTTCTGGGACTTCACCATCACCCACCCCGGCCCGTCGATCATCAACCAGGAGTTCTACAACAAGGACCTGCCTGCCCGCGAGAAAGGCGACGCCGAGCTGCGCGTGGCCGGCCTGAAGCCGGGCGCCTATCGCCGGCTGGCCACCAAGGTCGGCTACCGGTCCAACGATGTCCAGTCGGCCTGGCGCGACCTCGGCTCGCCGGCCCAGCTCACCCGCGCGCAGGTCCAGGCGTTGAAAAAGGCTTCCGCCGGTGAACCCGCGCTCAGCGCTGACGTCAAGGTCGGCGCCGACGGCGTCTTTTCCGAAAAGTATCCAATGCGCGAGAACGACGTCTGGCTGGTGGAGTTGCGGCCGCTCTGAGTCGGAACAACGCAATTGAAACCACAGATCAACACAGGTGGACACGACTATTCAGAGACGGAGACACCCGAAAGCCCATAAGATTTGCGGGAACCTCTCTGGGGATCGAACCCGGGCTTCTGAGCTTCCGCCCGATCGGTGTTCATCTGTGGTTAAGTGAATTGTCCCGGCTGAGTTGAAAGTTGAAAGGCCGCACCGGGAAAGCCGACCGGCGGGCCGTCCGGATTCTGCACCGGCCGCGGACGGTTCTACCGCTGACGCCGGTAGTCCGTGGGCGCGAGGCCGGTCTCCTTGCGGAAGAGCTGCGCGAAGTGGCTCGGGTTCGAATAGCCGACCTCGTTGGCCACTGTGATCACGCTTTTCTTCGTCTCGCGCAGGAGGCGCCGCGCGGCATCCAGCCGCAGCTTGATCTGATATTGCGACGGCGGAATCCCGGTGGCGCGCTTGAACAACCGGTTGAAGTGAAACTCGCTCATGCCGGCCAGTTCCGCCAGTCGCGGGAGGCTGAACTCGTCGGCCAAATGCTCCGCCATCCAATCGGTGACCCGGCGCAGCTTGAAACCCGGCAGCGAGGAGACCTCGCCGCGCGCGGCCTCGGTCAGGGCCGTGTAGTTTCGCGCGAGATGGATCGCGATGGCCTGGCCGATTCCGCGGACGAACAGGCGGCTGGCCTCCGGCTTCATCGCCTCCTCGCGCAAATGCTGCAGGAGCGGGACGAGCTGCGGATCCTCAAAGCCGGACACGTCGCGCAGGCGGGCGTTGGCGGCGTTGGCACCGAACACCTCCTTCAGGGCCTCGTGGAACAGCGGCACGCTCAGCAGCACGAGCACCACTACGTAGGGCTCGGCCGTGAGCGTCCGGTAGCGAAAGTCGTAGGGCGCGCCCGCCGCGGTCAAAAACATCGATCCCTTTTTCACGCGGCTCGTGAGCCAGGGCCCGTTGTTCTCCCGCTCCTGCGTCTCGGCCTCGCCGGAAATGGTCCAGACAATCAAAGGCTCCGTGACGGCCGGCATCGTGAAAACGTCCGCCTCCGGTGGAAGCGAGCGGACAGAGAGCTGCAGGTCCCGCCACGCGGGGCCCTGGCTGGAGACGATACTCCTCCCCACGGCGTAGCGGTGGAGCGCCTCGGCGGAGGTTGTTTCTGGGACCGGCATCTATTCCAACCGCTTCTCGTAGTACAGACAACCGACGTTTTCAACCCCGGGAGATCTCCCGCGGCCGGGCTTCCCCGGCACTTTGGAGCAAGACCCCAACAGGTCGCGCAACCCGGCAGGCGACGGCGCTGTCGTTCAGGTGTAGACTAGCGCGACATTCAATCTTCAACCGGAATCCACGATGCAAAAACGAAAACTTGGAAACAGCAACCTCGCGGTCTCGGCCCTCGGCTTCGGCTGCATGGGCATGAGCTCCGGCTACGGCCCGGCGGGCGAAAAGCAGGCGATGCTCGCCGTCCTCCGCGCGGCCGTCGAAAAAGGCGTCACCTTTTTCGACACGGCGGAAATCTATGGCCCGTTCGCAAACGAGCGGCTCGTGGGCGAAGCCCTCGCGCCTTTCCGCGCGCAGGTGAAGATCGCCACGAAATTCGGGTTCAGGATCGGGCCGAACGGGGAGCGCCTGGATGGCCTCGACAGCCGGCCGGCCCACATCAAGGAAATGGTGGAGGCCTCGCTCAAGCGGCTCAAAACCGATGTCATCGACCTGCTTTACCAGCACCGCGTCGATCCGGACGTGCCGATCGAGGACGTCGCCGGAGCCGTGAAGGAGCTGATTGCGGCCGGCAAGGTGAAGCATTTCGGCCTCTCCGAAGCCGGTGCGAAAACCATCCGGCGTGCCCACGCCGTCCAGCCGGTCACCGCCCTGCAGAGCGAATACTCCCTGTTTTGGCGGGAGCCGGAGGCGGAGATCCTTCCGCTGCTCGAGGAACTCGGGATCGGCTTCGTGCCTTTCAGCCCGCTCGGCAAGGGATTCCTCACGGGCAAGATCGATGAGAACACCCAGTTCGACGCCACGGATTTCCGGAACATCGTGCCCCGCTTCACCCCCGAGGCCCGCAAGGCGAACCAGGCCGTGGTCGATCTGCTCACCGCCATCGCCGCCCGGGTGAAGGCGACTCCCGCCCAGGTTGCCCTGGCCTGGCTGCTGGCGCAGAAGCCGTGGATTGTGCCGATTCCGGGCACGACCAAACTGCACCGGTTGGTCGAGAACCTCGGGGGCGCGTCCCTCGAGCTCACCCCGGGCGACCTGCGGGACATCAATGCAGCGTCCGACAAGATGACGTTGCAAGGCGCACGCTACCCGGAACACCTGCAGAAACTGATCGGCCGGTGAGGGGGAGCGACCACCCCCAGGAACGCTCCCGGCCTCTGACCTCCAGGTCCTCCGCGGGCAAGGCCGGTCCGTCCGGCCTCTCAGCTCTCAACCCTCACCGCTCGACTCTCATCGGCTCCCGCCTCACGCCAGCGACGCCATGTCGATCACGAAGCGGTACTTCACATCGCTCTTCAGCATCCGTTCGTAAGCGCCGTTGATCTGGTCCATCCGGATCATCTCGATGTCGCAGGTGATGTTGTGCTGGCCGCAGAAATCGAGCATCTCCTGCGTCTCGGGCAGCCCGCCGATCAGCGAACCGGAGAACGAGCGCCGGCGGAAGATCAGCGGGAAGGCCCCGACTTCCAGCGGCTTTTCGGGCGCGCCGACGAGCACCAGGTTGCCGTCGTGCTTCAGCAGGTTGAGGTAGGCGTTGATGTCGTGGCGGGCCGACACGGCGTCCAGGATGAAGTCAAAGCTGTCGGCCTGCGCCTTCATCTGGACCTCGTCCGTGGAGATGACCACTTCGTGGGCGCCAAGGCGCTTGGCGTCCGCCACCTTGCCTGGTGACGTGGTGAACAACACGACGTGGGCGCCAAAAGCCTTGCCGAATTTGACGGCCATGTGGCCGAGGCCGCCCAGGCCGACGATGCCGACCTTCTGCCCGGGGCCAACCTTCCAGTGGCGCATCGGTGAATAGGTCGTGATGCCCGCGCACAGCAGGGGCGCCGCCGCCGCTAGATTGAGGTTGGCGGGCATCCGGAGCACGAACTCCTCCGTCACCACGATGCTTTGCGAATAACCGCCGAGTGTGCCGCCGCCGAGAATCGGGTCCGTGCTGCCGTAGGTCATCACCATCCCCGTGCAGAATTGCTCCAGGCCTGCGCGGCAATCCGGGCAGGTGCGGCAGGAATTGACGAGGCAGCCCACCCCGACTGTGTCGCCAACCGTGAACCGCTTCACGCCGCTGCCGACCGCGGTCACTCGGCCGACGATTTCGTGGCCCGGCACGGCGGGATATTGCGTGAAATTCCACTCGTTGCGGGCGAAATGCAGGTCGGAGTGGCAGACGCCGCAGTAGAGGATCTGGATCTGGACGTCGCTGGCGGTCGGCTGGCGGCGCTCGATGGTGGCGGCGCCCAGCGGCGAAGATGCGCCGGGAGTGGAATAGGCCTTGGTGGAGTAACAAACG
>Ga0265327_10000663_pt1 | contig 55223 bp, 51 predicted proteins | sample 41621metaG_FD_202089 | JGI IMG/M metagenome (GOLD analysis project Ga0265327, IMG submission 202089) | Rhizosphere microbial communities from Carex aquatilis grown in University of Washington, Seatle, WA, United States - 4-16-21 metaG | ecosystem: Host-associated > Plants > Roots > Rhizosphere... | reverse complement strand
GAGTGCTGCTTCTCAAGGCTCAAGCAGTTCCGGCGCGTCGCCACCCGCTTCGAGAAGACCGCCAGGAACTATCTCGCCATCGTCACCCTCGCCGCCATCGTCCTATGGCTGCGCTAAATGTCCACAGCTCCTAGAGCCTGCCGCGTTTTGATGGATCCATCAAAACGCGATCAGCAGGCTCGCCTCTTTAGTTTGCGAGCACGATTCAGCCTTTTGTCGATTCCGACAAAAGCCATCGTGCTCTAGGCTTGGAGAGCGACCGCCCTATCCCCTGAACGCCGCCTCGACGGCGGCGAGGGCCGGCTTCGGCTGGCTGGCGGCGTCGAACAGGCAGGGGGTGTCCTGGGGCAGGTCGCGGACGATCCAGGAATCGCTGTCGCGCAGGCTCCACAGGCTGAACGCGAAGCGCTGGGCCGGCGGCAGGCTGGAGAAGGCGTGCGCCGCCTCGGCGTAGAGGTCGCGCTGGCGAGCCTCCAGCAGGTCGGGGCGATGGAAGCCCTGCACGCGGGCGATGGACACGTCCATCTCGGACAGGTGGATCGGCAGGCCCAGGGTGGCCAGTTCCTTGATCGCCGCGGTGATCGCCCCCGCCGGCAGGTCGGCGTCGATATGGGTCTGGGTGCCGATGCCGCCGAGCGGCGCGCCGGCCTTCAGCAGGGCCTCGGCCAGGCGCATGAACGAGGCGCGCTTGCCGGGGATTTTCTCCAGGTAATAGTCGTTGAGGAACAGGCGGACGTTGGGATCGGCCTGGTGGGCGATCTCATAGGCCAGGCGCATGTGCTCGAAGGCGCCCAGGCGCTCGGACCACAGGCTGGTGCGCCATTCGCCGCCGTCCTCGGCGATGGCCTCGTTGACCACGTCCCAGCCCACCGCCTGGCCCCGGTATCGACCCACCACGGCGGTGATGTAGTTGGCGTAGGCGTCGCGGAACGAGACGCGCCTGGCGTCGAGCTGTTCGAAGGCCGGCGGCTTCTCGGCGTACCAGACCAGGGTGTGGCCGAAGAGGCGGATGTCGTGGTCGCGGGCGAAGGCCGCGATGGCGTCGGGCCGCTCGAAGTCGAAGCTCCCGTCCGGCCGGACGATGACCTCCATCTTCATCTCGAACTCGGGTGTGATCTGCGACGCCTGGGTGGCGACGATCCGGGCGAAGGCCGGGTCGTCGCGCAGCTTGTGCGCCATCACGGCGGTGCCGATGGGAAACGGGGCCACGGCCTTCAGCGGCGCGAGCGGCGGGGCCGGCTTGCCGTCGGCGGGCCGCGCGCAGGCGCTTAAGGCCAACCCCGCCCCCAGCACCGCGCGGCGGCTGAAGCCGGTCTGGCCGCGAAGGTTCATCGTCCGCCCGAGGCCGCGCGGCGAAGGCCGATCTCGTCCAGGGCGGCGGTCTCGCGCCGGCCCTCTTCCTTGACGGCCGCATAGCGGGCGTTCTCGGCCACCTGCTCGTATTTCTTGAGGGTCTCGAAGGCCTGGGCGAGGGCGTCGCGGGCCCCCTCCTCCTCGGCCGCCGCCTCGTCGATCGCCGCCTGGGCGGCCGCCTTGCGCAGCTTCAGGCCCTGGGCGAAGCCGGCGTGGTACCAGCCGGCCTGGGCGTCCTCGCGGGCGCGCTGCAGCTCGGCCTCGCCCTCGGCGACCAGCACGGCCAGCTTCATCTCGGCCAGGACGCGCCGCTCGACGATCTCGGACAGGCGCTTCTGCAGCAGCTCCACCTCGAAGTTGGAGAGCTTGATCAGCTGGTCGGCCCACTTCATGCGGCGCTACTCACGATTTCCGACAGGCGGTCGAAGCCGTCCTGCAAGCTGGTGAACTCGTCCTTGTCCTGGGCCAGGAACTGCTCCAGCGCCGGGTTCAGGTGGATGGCGCGGTCGAGCTGCGGGTCCGAGCCGGCGCGATAGGCGCCGATGCGGATCAGCTCTTCCATGTTGGCGTAGGCGGCCAGGGTCTGGCGGGCGTTGGTCACCACCTCGCGCTCCAGCGGCGTCTGGCAGCCCGGCATGGTCCGGCTGATGGATTTCAGCACGTTGATGGCCGGGAAGCGGCCGCGCTCGGCGATGGCCCGCTCCATGACGATGTGGCCGTCGAGGATACCGCGCACGGCGTCGGCGATGGGCTCGTTGTGGTCGTCGCCGTCCACCAGCACGGTGAAGAGGCCTGTGATGGGGCCGGCGGTGGTGCCGTCGGGGCGGATCGGGCCGGGCCCGGCGCGCTCCAGCAGCTTGGGCAGCTCGGTGAAGACGGTGGGGGTGTAGCCCTTGGTGGTGGGCGGCTCGCCGGCGGCCAGGCCAATCTCGCGCTGGGCCATGGCGAAGCGGGTGACGGAGTCCATCAGGCAGAGGACTTCCATGTCCTGGTCGCGCAGGAATTCGGCCAGGGCCAGGGTCATGTAGGCGGCCTGGCGGCGCTTCAGCGCCGGCTCGTCGGAGGTGGCGACCACCACGATGGCGCGCTTGAGGCCGGCCTCGCCCAGGGTCTCCTCGATGAACTCGCGGACCTCGCGGCCCCGTTCGCCGATCAGGCCGACGACCACCGCGTCGCAGGTGGCTTCCCGCGCCAGCATGGACAGCAGCACCGACTTGCCGACGCCGGAGCCGGCGAAGATGCCCAGGCGCTGGCCGCGGCAGGTGGTCGTGAAGGCGTTCATCGAGCGCACGCCCAGGTCCAGGCGCTCGCCCACCCGGCCGCGGGCGTGGGCGGGCGGCGGCGGCGCACGCAGGGAATAGGGGGCGATGCCGTGCGGCAGGGCGCCCTTGCCGTCGATGGGATTGCCGAATGCGTCGACGATGCGGCCGAGCCAGGCCTTGGTGGGGCGCACCGCGGCGCCCTCGGGCATGATGCGGATCTCGGCGCCGGGCGAGACCCCTTCCACGGGGCCGAAAGGCATCAGCAGGGCGCGGGTCTCGCGGAAGCCCACCACCTCGGCGGCCAGGGGCTCGGCGCCCCGGCGCTCCACCTCGGCGCGGGCGCCCACGGACAGGCGGGTGAGGCCGCCGCGCACCTCGATGAGCAGGCCGTTCACCGCCGCGACGCGGCCGGAGACGGTCAGCGGATCGATACGCTCGACGGCGGCGATGAGATTACGCAATGGACGAAGCAGCCCCGGGATTCCTGAAGCCCGATGGTCGCCCCCGCCGCCTTAACCGTTGCCTAACTTTCGGGGCCGGAGGGCGCCTTTGCCGGCGGCGGCGGACGATCCGCCGCAGGCCCCTCGCGGCGAAGAAAATCCCTGGCCACGCCTTGAGCCTGGAAACATGATCCCCATCATCTTAAGACCGCGCCCACCGCCCCCCGCGGCGAGGCCACAGACATGAAGAGACCCGCCCCATGGCCGACCCCGCCCTGACCTTCCAGCCCCGCCGGGGCAGCGTCCTCGTGGTGGGGGTCGGCGCCTCACAGGGCCTGGGCGCGGCCATCGCCCGGCGCTTCGCCGCCGGCGGCTATCCGGTCGCCATCGCCGGACGCAACGCCGCCAAGCTGGAGGCGACCCTCGCCGAGCTGAAGGCCGCCGGCGCGACGGCCGTGGCGGTGGTCGGCGACGCCGCGTCGGCGGCCGATGCGCGCCGGTTCGTAGCGGCGGCCGAGAGCCTCGCCCCCTTGGCGGTGGCGGTCCAGAACGCCGGCGGCAACCAGCCGGCGCCGTTCCTGAAGGTCAGCGAGGAGCATTTCACCAGCCACTGGCGCGAGCATGTGCTGGGCGGCTTCCAGCTCGGCCAGGCCGCCCTGCCCGTCCTGCTGGGCCATGGCGGCGGCTCCCTGATCTTCACCGGCGCCTCGGGCAGCCTGCGCGGCTCGGCCAACTTCGCGCCCTTCGGCTCGGCCAAGGCGGCCCTCCGGGGTCTGGCCCAGAGCATCGCCCGGGAGTTCGGTCCCCAGAACATCCACGTCGGCCACGTGGTCGTCGACGGCGGCATCGAGGGCGAGCGTCTGCTCAGCCGCATGCCGCAGCTGGCCGAGCAGCGCGGCCCCGACGGCATGCTCAAGATCGACGCCATCGCCGAGGCCTACTGGATGCTGCACCACCAGCACCGCAGCGCCTGGACCCTGGAGCTCGACCTGCGCCCCTGGGCGGAGAAGTTCTGAGGCAGGGCGGCTGGTCCTTCGCACGGTCCACACCTCACGCCGTCATCCCCGGGCGTCAGTCCCGGGGATCCATGATCTCAGCAAACGCATTCGCGAGCGGCAGCGGAGCGTCGCACCGGCGGCGACCGCCCGTCGTGGCGCGCCCTTCGAAGCGCGCCATGCCGTCTCACGTGTTCATGGGCCCTCGGCGCTGACGGCCGAGCGTGACGGAGGAGCGAGACGTGATGAGCGCGGTCGCCGTCCCTAGGCTTTCGGCGCGTCCGCTGGCGGAAGCTGCATGCGTCGCTGCTGGGCCAGGGCGGCGCAGGTGGCCGAGCCGATCGGCCCGTCGACGTCATAGAGGAAGCATTCCCCGATCGCGACGCCGTCGGCGGCCTGGTGATCGGCGACCTCCAGCCCCACCCACTCCCTCACCGGCAGGCGGCTGATGTAGAGGGTGACGTCGCTGTTGATGTAGCCCAGGCCCTGGTCGCCGGCGTTGGCGAAGGGGCTGGCGAAGTCGGCGCACAGGGCGACGCGCATGAACGGGGTCAGGGGCGTCCCCTCGACCAGATCGCGCACCTCGCTCATCCAGGTTCGGCGCGGACCGGCCGTGCCGACCCCGCCGCTGATCGGCTTCATGGCCCACATGCCGCCGAGGCCGCTCTGGCGCGGCGGCGGATCGGGGACCTGCTCGGGCGGCGGCGCGTCCCAGGTCGGCCGGGTCCAGACATTGCCTTCCGGCGCGGCGGTGCGGCGCAGGAACTGGCTGGTGGCCCGGGCGACGCTGACGCCGCCGCTCATGAACTCGGCGTCGATGACCTTGATCCGGTTGCCGTCGCGCACCACCCGCGTGGCGATCTCGATCGGCGAGAAGTCCGGCAGACGGTACATGTCCACCGTCAGGCGCGCCGGCAGGAAGTCCGGATCGGCGTGCCGCTGCTCGATCTCGAAGGCCAGCAGGCCGATGATCACCCGCCCGTGCAGGGACTGCGGGTTCCAGGGACCCCGGCTGACCGGGTTCGCGACGTAACCGTCGCCGTCTCGCTTGAAAAAGGCTTCGTTTTCCATGGCCGGGGACCATGGCGGATTCGGAAGCCGAGGACGAGAGCTTGGCCGTCAGTAGTCGAGGCTGAGGCTGAACAGCCGGATGGCCAGCTCGACCCAGAAGACCAGACCCAGCGCGGCCACGATCAACACCCCGGCCAGCCTGGCCCACCAGGACCGGGTCCCGTCACGCCAGACCTGGACCAGGTTCGCCGCGGCGCCGGCGGAGCAGGCCGCGGCGACGAGGGCCAGAACCTGGAACAGGCGCAGCCAGGGATCGAGGCTGGCGTTGGCCCGGCTGGGGTCGCTGGCCGCATAGGCCAGCACCGACACCCAACCGCCGAGGACCGCCAGGGTCAGGACCGCCGCGGCCCGCGTCGAACGGTCGAGCCAGGCGGCCGCGCCCTTCAGCGGATAGGGCGCGCGATAGCGCCAGCGCACCAGGGCGGCGACGGGCCAGGTCAGGGCCGTCAGCGCCAGCGCCAGCACCGACGCCTCCAGCGCGGGCAATAGCCAATCCTGGCGGATGCCCGGCGGAACCGGCTGCAGCACGGCGGCGGCGGGCAGGTCGTCGGTGGTCAGGGCGACGACGCGGCCGTTTCTCACCACTGCGGCGAGCTTGGACTGGCCGCCCGTCTCCTGCCAGACCATCGGGGCGATCTCGCGCCAGGTGCGGTGCGGCGAACCGGTCAGGCGGTCGAGCAGGGGAATGGCGATGTCGCCGCTGGCGTCGGCGGTGACCTTCATCTGCTCGGCCAGGCGCAGGGCCGCGATGATGGTGTTCTGGCCGCGCCGGCTCAGCTCCCAGTATCCGGTGACCTTGGCGGCGTCGGCCACGGCGCTGGCGGGCCGCGGCGGCTGGACCACGGCGGCCGGGAAGTAGCGATCCATGAAGTTGCGGTAGAGGACGCTGCGCAGGGCCAGGTCCGACGCCCCGACCCCGGCGCTGTTCAGCGAAACATAGAGGCCGACCTTCTGGTCCAGCACCAGGTAGACGTCGCTGTGGAAGAAGCCGAGGTCGCCGCCGTGCTCGATCACCCGATGACCGTTCCGGTCGGCCTCGAAGAAGCCCAGGGCCATGCCGTTGAGGGCCGGCGTCGAGCGGAAGGTCGTAGCGTGCATGGCCGCGACGGTCTCCGGCTTCAGGATCTGCGCCGTCCCGTAGCGGCCCTCGTTCAGGTGGGCGATCATGAAGCGGGCGATCTCGCCGCCGCTGGCCGAAAGGGCGCCGGCCGGGGGCGGATTGACGAACTCGAAGTACTGGGAAGGTCCCGAGCCCAGGCGGTAGCCCCGGGACATGTCGGGCGCCAGCGCCGCCGGCAGGGGCTGGCGGAAGGTGGCGTGGGTCATGCCCAGGGGCGCGAAGATGTGGCGCTCCACATAGGCCTCGAAGGGCTCGCCCGAGACGCGCTGGACGATGTAGCCGGCCAGGGCCGCGCCATAGTTGGAGTAGGCCGGCGTCTCGCCGGGCGGAAAGATGCGGCGCGGCAGGAAATCCCGCTCGAAGCGATCCAGCGGGATCAGGCACGAGGGGCTGCGCACGAAGAGGCTCTTCAGATGCTCCTCGAACCCGGCCGTGTGGGTCATCAGGTTGCGCAGGGTGACCGGCCGGCCGGCGTAGGGCGGGATCTTGAAGTCGAGGTAGCGGTTGACGTCGGCGTCGAGGTCGAGCTTGCCCGCCTCGACCTGCTGCATCACCGCCGTCCAGGTGAACAGCTTGGAGATGGAGCCGGGCCGGAACAGGGTGGTCTCGGGATCGACCGGCTTGCGCGCGGCCACGTCGGCGAAGCCATAGCCCTTCTGGGTCAGGACCTTGTCGTCCTTGACCACCACCACCACCGCCCCGGCCACGTCGGCCTGCCGCAGGGCGTAGGGCATGAAGCCGTCGAGCCAGGCGTCGACGTCCTGGGCCGTGAGCGCCGCCGGCGGCGCGGCGGCCGAGGCGGGCGCGGCGGAGGCCGGGGCCGGCTGGCCCCAGGCCACGCCGGGATCGGTGACCGCGGCGAAGACGTAGCCGATAGCGAGGCCCAGCACGGCCCCGACGAAGCGTCTCAATCCCATCGCGCCCTCCCAAGCGTCTGGGTTTCCCTGGCCGCGGATTGACGACGGAGCGCGGGGCGGACGCCAGTTAAATCGCGGAAAGCTTGCCTCAGGCCCCGCGCACGAAGACCACGGTGGGGTCGCCGCGATAGGCGGCTTCGCCATGGCGGCGGAACCCCGCCTTCTCCGCCACGCGGATCGAGGGCGCGTTGTCCGGGTCGATGATGCACCACACCCGCGGCGAGCCGAAGTGGCCCTCGCCCCAGGCCAGGGCGGCGGCCAGGGCCTCGCTGGCGTAGCCGCGGCCGTGCGACCAGGGCGCCAGGGCCCAGCCGGCCTCGGGCGATGAGGCGAAGGGATGATCGAGCCCGCGCCGGAAATCGGCCAGGCCCAGGTCGCCGGCATACCGCCCGCTGGCCTTGTCCTCGATGGCCCAGAACCCGTGGCCCATGAGGGCCCAGTGGCCGCGATACCGGTGCAGCCGGCTCCAGCATTCCTCCGGCGTGGAGGGCCGTCCGCCGATGTGGCGCACCACCGCCTCGTCGCTCCACAGGGCCGCCAGGTCGTCGAAATCGGCCAGGGTGTGGCCGCGCAGGATCAGCCGCTCGGTTTCCAGCATGGGGACGTCGCTCATGGTCTCTCCGCAACAGTCGTCATCGCCGCTTCGCACGCGGGCGCCATGAAGGCCAGAGAACGGCGTGCGCCCGCCTTTACACCGGGCGGGGGCGACCCCTTATATGCGGCCGGGAACAAGGGCCCCCATCAACAGCCGGCGACCATCCCGACGCCAAGACCAGGGAGGCCTGAATGGGCCACAAGTACCAGAACATCCTCGAGACCATCGGCAACACCCCGGTGGTGCGCATCAACAAGCTGGCGCCCGAGGGCGTGAACCTGTTCGTCAAGGTCGAGGCCTTCAATCCCCTGGGCTCGGTCAAGGACCGCCTGGCGCTGGGCGTCATCGAGGCGGCGGAAAAGAGCGGCGCGCTGAAGCCCGGCCAGACGGTGATCGAGGCCACCAGCGGCAACACCGGCATCGGCCTGGCCATGGTCTGCGCCCAGAAGGGCTATCCCCTGGTCGTCACCATGCCCGAGAGTTTCTCCATCGAGCGGCGCAAGCTGATGCGCTTCCTGGGCGCCAAGGTGGTGCTGACCCCCGCCGCCCAGCGCGCCACCGGCATGGTCAACAAGGCCGTGGAGCTGGCCGAGACGCACGGCTGGTTCCTGACCCGCCAGTTCGAGAACGAAGCCAACCCGGACATGCACTCGCGCACCACGGCGCAGGAAATCCTGGACGACTTCGAGGGCGAGCGGCTGGACTATTGGGTCACGGGCTATGGCACCGGCGGCACCCTGAAGGGCGTCTCGCGGGTGCTGGCCGAGAAGCGCCCCGAGACCAAGATCATCGTCTGCGAACCCGAGGACGCCCCCCTGCTGGGCAGCGGCGCGCCGCAGGACCGCAAGCCCGACGGCTCTCCCGCCGCCGGGCACCCGGCCTGGAAGCCGCACCCCATGCAGGGCTGGACCCCGGACTTCATCCCCAAGCTGACCGGCGACGCCGTGGCCGCCCACAACGTCGACCAGGTGATCCCCATCGCCGGGGCGGAGGCCATCCGCAACAGCATCGCCCTGGCCCGCCAGGAAGGCATCTTCGTGGGCATCACCGCCGGGGCGACCTTCGCCGGCGCCCTGAAGGTGGCGGCCGAGGCCCCCAAGGGCTCGACCATCCTGGCCATGCTGCCCGACACCGGCGAACGCTATCTGTCGACCCCCCTGTTCGCCGACATCCCCACCGACATGACCGAGGAAGAGCTGGCCATCGTCCAGTCGACCCCGCTGTTCCGGACCTGAAGCCGGGCGCCGGCTAGTCAGGATCCTTGTCGAACACCGCGATTCCCGCCGGCAGGGCCACCCAGCCGTGCCGGCGGCAGTCGTAGACCGAGACTTCGGGCGGCGGAAAGGCCGGGTCGGCGAAGGCGCCGACGGCGACGCTGACGCTGCGATCCTCGAAGCCTTCCTCGGTGTGGAACACGGTCGTCCCGCAGACGGGGCAGAAGCGGAAGCGAAAGTGCGCGCCCTGGTCGCCGGCGCGGACGTACTCGGTGGCGGTTCCGCTGACGCCATAGGGCGCCGTGAAGCTGGCCAGGGCGGCGAAGACGCTGCCCGTGCGGCGCTGGCAGGCGAGGCAATGGCAGACGCCCACCCCGCGCGGCTCGCCCTCGACGGTGATGCTGAGCTGGCCGCAGGAACAGGCGGCGGTGCGGGTGACCATGGGCGTCCTCTTGCGCCGGACACTAGGGACCTGGCCTGCCGGCGCGTGTCACCAGACGCCGGGGACCAGGCGGTAGCGGACCTTCTTCAGGTAGTCGGCATAGCCCGGCAAGGCGGCCGCCAGCTCCCGCTCCTCGCCCACCGCCCGGATCGCCATCAGCAGGATCAGGATCGGCGAGGCCGCCAGCGCCCACCACGACCCCAGCAGCAGGGGCTGGCCGATCATGAACAGCAGGGCGCCGGCGTACATGGGGTGGCGGACCAGGCCGTAAGGCCCGGTGGTGATCGCCGTCTGGTTCCGCTCGGTCTGGATGCGCACCACCGGGGCGGCGAAGGTGTTCTCGCGGAAGGTCAGCCAGGCGATGACCATGCAGGCGATGATCAGGGCCAGGCCCAGGGCCTGCAGGATCAGCGGCATCTCCGACCAGTAGAGGCGTTCGGCGTCGATGCCGGCCAGGGCGGTCCAGGCGATGAAGACGATCAGGATCAACGCCGTCAGCAGCCGGTCCCAGCCCTTCTGCTCACGGCGCACCGGGAACTTCAGGCGCTCGGCCAGCAGCGCCGGGTCGCGGCGCAGCAGCCAGAGGGTGATGGCGACGGCGCTGGCCGTCATGGCGATCAGGTAGATCCAGCCGGCCGGCCAGTCCCACTCGCCCGCGGGGACGAACACCAGCACGGCCATCACCAGCAGCCAGGCGAGGAATTGGACAATAAGCCGCAGCATCATGGCGCACACACTCTACCCTGACGCGCGGCCCCTTGGCACAAGCGGATTCGCTCGCCGATTCACGAAAGTGTCATCGCCCCTGCGACATCCCGGCGCCGGCGTTCGCTTGTGTGCGAATCGCAAATCGGCTTAACGATTCGCCTCGTGGGCTTTCACCATTAACCAGTCTTAAATTAACTCGTTGGCAATGTGGCGGACGAGCTTGATTAGTAAATTCGGGCAACCGTAGGGCTATACCGCCAGAGGGCGGGGAGGGGCTGATGCGCGTACTGTTGATCGAGGACGACAGCGCTACGGCGCAAGGCATCGAGCTGATGCTGAAGTCGGAAGGTTTCAACGTCTACACGACGGACTTGGGCGAAGAAGGCATAGATCTGGGGAAGATCTATGACTACGACCTCATCCTCCTCGACCTGAATCTGCCCGACATGAGCGGGATGGACGTCCTGAGGACTCTCCGGGTCGGAAAAATCAATACCCCGATCATGATTCTTTCGGGGACCTCGGAGATCGACACCAAGGTCAAGACCTTGGGCGGCGGCGCCGACGACTACATGACCAAGCCCTTCCACAAGGAAGAACTGGTCGCCCGCATCCATGCGGTGGTCCGTCGCTCCAAGGGTCACGCCCAATCGGTCATCCGCACCGGCGACATCACGGTCAACCTCGACGCCAAGACCGTGGAAGTGAACGGCATCCGCGTTCACCTGACCGGCAAGGAATACCAGATGCTCGAGCTGCTCTCCCTGCGGAAGGGCACGACGCTCACCAAGGAAATGTTCCTGAACCACCTGTACGGCGGCATGGACGAACCCGAGCTGAAGATCATCGATGTGTTCATCTGCAAGCTTCGCAAGAAGCTGGCGGCCGCCGCCAACGGCAAGCACCACATCGAGACCGTCTGGGGCCGCGGCTATGTGCTGCGCGACCCGTCGGAAGGCGTCCTCGCCGCCTGATCCCGGGCGCCCGGCCTTTAAGATTTCCGGGCGCGAATTGTTCTGAAGTTTAATCCTTTCGGGCGGCGGCGCGGATTGCGCCCCGCCCGAAAGTGCGTGAGGCTTCCCGGTTCGAGCGCGGGGAGGCTGCATGGCGAGACTGGCGATCCTGTTCGCCTGCGTGGCGGTCGCGTTCGGCCTCTTCTACATCCAGACGGCGAGCCCGCCGCCGGAGCCGGCCGACGCCCCGCCCGGCGTGTTCTCGGCCGGGCGCGCCATGGCCGATGTCGCCGCCATCGCCCCGGTCCCCCACCCCACCGGCTCGCCCGCCAACGCCAAGGTGCGCGACTATCTGGTCGCCCGCATGACCGCCCTGGGTCTCTCGCCCCAGGTGCAGCGGGCGGACAGCCAGGCGGTGTCGTCGCACAGCGCCGCCCACGGGCGGGTCTATGGCGCGACGGTGGAGAACATCGTCGGGGTGCTGCCCGGCAGGGACCGGAGCCTGCCGGCGCTGGCCCTGATGGCCCACTACGACAGCGTCCCCGGTTCGCCCGGCGCGGCCGACGACGCGGCGGGCGTCGCCTCGGTCCTGGAGACCCTGCGCGGGATCAAGGCGCGCGGAACGCCGGCGCGGGACGTGATGCTGGTGCTCACCGACGGCGAGGAAGCCGGCCTGCTGGGCGCGCGCGCCTTCTTCGGCGAGAACCCGCTTTCCGCCCGCGTCGGCTTCGTCATCAACCTGGAGACCCGAGGCGGCGGCGGGCGCGCCACCATGTTCCAGACCGGCCGCGACAACGCCGGCTCCGTGCGCCTGTTCGCCGCCGAGGCCCGCCGGCCGGACAGCAACGCCCTGACGGTGCAGGTCTACAAGATGATGCCCAACGACACCGACTTCACGGTGTCGAACGCGCGGGGCGTCGCGGGCCTGAACCTGGCCTTCCTGGGCCGCCAGTTCGACTACCATTCGCCGAGCTCCACGGTGGCGAACCTCGACCAGGGCGCCCTGCAAAGCCTGGGCGAACAGGCCTTCGGGCCGGCGATGGCGATCGCCTTCAATCCCGCCCTGCCCAAGCCCGGGCCTGACCTGGTCTACAGCCACGCCCCCGGCGGCGTGCTGCTGGCCTATCCTGTGTGGGGCGGCTGGATCGTGCTGGCCCTGGCCGCGGGCCTCGCCGCGCTGGGCGCCTGGCGGGCCCGAAGGGGCAAGGCGCTGGCCTGGCGCGACCTCTGGCGGGGCCTCGGCGCCGGGCTGCTTCTGCTCGCCGGCGCCATGACGCTGCTGGAGCTGACCCGGCGGCTCACCGGCGTCGCCAGCGGATGGATGGAGGTCCGGCCGCTGCTGGCGCGCTTTGCCGTGTTCGAGGCGGCCATGGGCCTGGCCATGCTCGGCGCGGCGATGCTGATTCCGGCGGCCATGGCGCGCGGCAGGCTGCGGCTGTTCGGCGCCGCCTTCTTCCTCGCCGCGGGTCTGGTCGCCACGACGCTCGACGGCTTCGCCGGCTGGCCGGCGACGGTGGGCGTGGCGGCGGCCGCCGCGATGCTGGCCTTCCTGGTGTTCGGCAAGGACGCCAGCGTTTGCGGGACCTGGACCGGCCTGCTGCTGACCGGCCTCGGCGCCGCCCTGGCGCTGCAGATCGCCCTGCCGACCGCGGCGTTCATCGTCGCCTGGCCGGTGCTGGTCGGCGCCGCCCTCAGCGCCATGATGGCGGGCGGGCGCGACCGAGGCCCCGCAGTGTCGGTGATCGCCTGGCTGGCGACCGCGGCGGCCCTGGCGTGGGTAGGGATCTACGCCCATCAGCTGATGCAGGGCCTGGACCTGCCGCAGGCGCAGGCGCTGGCGGTCTGGACCGGGGCGATGGCGGCCTGGCCGTTGCTGTGGCCGGCCCAGCCGAACAGCCGCCTGGCCTTCGCGGCCCCGGCCGGGGTAATCCTGCTGGCCGCGGCGGTCGCCCTCTTCCTGCGCTTCACCAGCCCCTGGGACGCCCGCCACCCGCGGGCCGAGGAAGTCTACGTCGCGGTCGACGCCACCAGCGGCCGGGCCTGGCGGGTCAGCAGCGAACCCTTGGACGCCTGGTCCCGGGCGGTGCTGACGGCCGACGGCGGCGCCGTGACACGAAGCGCCCTGCCCGGCTTCCGCCGTCCGGTCTTCGCCGCCCCGGCCAGGCCCGTCGCCGTGGCCGCGCCGGACGTCGCCTTGGACCGGTCCGCCGACGGGGTCGTCACCCTGCGCTTCAGCCCGGCGGCCGGAACCACGGACCTGGAGATGCGCCTGAAGACCGACACTCCGGTGGGCGACGTCATGCTCAACGGGCGGCCCCTGGCCATGCTGGGCAAGCCCGGCGCGACGACGGACCTGGTCTGGCGCGGCGGCGGGACGCTGACCCTGGCCTTCCGCCCGGCCGCCGCCGGGTCGCTGTCGCTGAGCTATGCCGACTACCTGGCCGGATGGCCCGGCGTCGCCAAGCCCCTGCCGCCCCTGCCCGCCGACGCCATGGCCTTCGATCTTTCAGGGTCGACCGTGATCGTCGCCGACCGGACGTTGACCTGGTCTAAGCCGCCAAGGTGAATACTGTAATTATCATTCCATTATAGCGACTCAGCCGATCTTCACATGAGCTCTTGCTCATCTTGACTACGAAACTGTAGCAAATGTGGAGATCACATCATGTCCATTACAGGCGTGTCGCAATCTTCGACACAACTGCCCGCGAACACGACGTTCCAGCAACGCAATGACGCGTTCAATTCCCTGGACCAGGCGCTCAGCAGCGGCGACCTCTCCGGCGCCCAGTCGGCCTACGCCACCCTGCAGTCGCTGGCGCCCAAGGACGGCAAGGGTCCGCCGCCCGGCGGCGCGGACGACCCCATGGCCAAGGACATGGCGGCGGTGAGCTCGGCCCTGCAGAAAGGCGACCTTTCGGCGGCCCAGTCCGCTTTCGCCACGCTGAAGTCCGACATGGCGGCGCACAAGGGCCATCACCACCACAAGACCCAGGACGCCGACGGCGACGCCGCGTCCACGGCCGCCTCGACAGCCTCGACTTCATCGAGCAACTCGACCTCGGGCGTGATCGACACCTCCAACGGCGTCGACATCACCGCCTGACCGGGTGCGGGACGCCGCGCGCCGGCGTCCCTTTCCCGCGCCGGAACAGCTCGACAAGCCGAGCCCGCTCGCCGATACCGGCGGCGCAGCGAGGCGGACCCATGGCCAAGACCGACGACATCACCATCTTTCACAACCCGAACTGCAGCACCTCGCGCAAGGCGTTGCAGATGATCCGCGACGCCGGCCACGCGCCGACGGTGGTGGAGTACCTCAAGACCGGCTGGACCAAGGCCCAGCTCAAGGACCTGCTGTCGCGCATGGGCGCGGCGCCCCGCGACATCCTGCGCACGCGCGGCACGCCGGCGGAGGACCTGGGCCTGACCGCGCCCGGGGCCAAGGACGACGCCCTGCTGGACGCCATGGTCGAGCACCCTGTCCTGGTGGAACGGCCCATCGTCGCCAGCGCCAAGGGCGTGGCCCTGGGCCGGCCGCTGGAGAAGATCGAGCCCCTGCTCTAGGCGGCGGCGCGCTCCACCCGGCGTTAACGTTAAGCCGCCACGATAGGGGCCCTGCCCGATCCGGCTCCGCGCCGGACGGTCCCGTTGGAGCCGCCCCGCCATTTCGTCCGCCAGCCTGACCGATGAGTTCGAGCCCGCCGCACCCGGCCGGCGCTGGCCGCATCGCCTGGCGATGGGGCTGGCTGCCTGCCTGTGCCTGGGCGTCGGCTGGCGGCTGACCGACAGCGCCGCCAGCGCCGCGGCCGACGATCGGGACGCGCGGGCAGTTCTCGGCGCCGTGCCCGACGGCTACCGCGCGCCGCGCGACGTCGCGGTGGAGCTGAAGCCGGGCGAGAGCCTGGAGCACGGCCTGGAGCGCGCCGGGGCTACCGCCGCCGAGGCCGCCCAGGCCGCCCAGGCCCTGGTCCAGGGCCGCGACCCGTCCAGCCTGGCGGCCGACGAGACCGTCGCCTCCATCGCCCGCCCGCGCTTCCTGTTCGGCGCGCCGCGCCTGATCGGCGTCTCGGCCCACACCACCAGCGGCGAGAGCCTGATCGTCGAGCGCGGCTTCGACGGCGCCCTGCGCCTGCGCCCGTCGTCGACCCCGCCGCGCAGCGTGACCACCGTGGCCAGCGGCGTCATGCAGGGTTCGCTCTATGAATCGGCCGAGAAGGTCGGCGCGGACCTGACCCTGATCGCCAAGCTGGTGAAGCTGTTCTCGCACCGGCTGGACTTCGCCCGCGACATCCACCAGGGCGCCAAGTTCACCCTGGTCTTCGATCGCAAGGTCGCCCCCGGCGGCGCCACGGTGGAGACCGGCGACCTGCGCTACGCCGAGATGGCCGCGCATGGCCGGACCATGCGCTTCTACGCCTTCGACCACGACGGCAAGACCGAGTTCTTCGACGAGCGCGGCGTGGCCATCAAGGGCCTGCTGCTGCGCACCCCGGTGGACGGCGCCCACATCACCTCGACCTTCGGCATGCGCGAGCATCCCCTGCTGGGCTACACCCGCATGCACCAGGGCATCGACTTCGGCGCCGACACCGGCACCCCGGTGCTGGCGGCCGGCGAGGGGGTGGTGGTCGAGCGGCGGGTCTGGGGCGGCTATGGCAACTGGCTGAAGATCCGCCACGCCGGCGGCTGGGAGACCGGCTATGGCCACCTGTCGGCCTATGCGGCCGGCCTTTATCCCGGCATGCGCGTCACCCAGGGCCAGATCGTCGGCTACGTGGGCGCCACGGGCCTGGCGACTGGTCCGCACCTGCACTACGAGGTCTGGCGCGGCGGCCTGAGGGTCAATCCCGTCGGGGCGGCGGCCCGCCAGGGCGCGCCTCTGCACGGCGCGGAGCTGACCGAGTTCCGCCTGCAGCGCGCCCAGATCGACGCCATGCGCAAGGCCGCCGGCCCGGCCGGCACCACCGTCGCCGTCGAGGCCGACCGCCAGGCCGGACCCGCCCTGCGCGGCGGCGTCTGACCCCCTTCTCCCCGCCACGATCTCAATCGCCGCTTGCCGCCCGCCGCCTTTCCGTGGCGGAATAGAGCGGCTTTCGATCGAGACTTTTCAAACGCCAACGCCCCGTCAGAGGGCGGCGATGATGGGAGATGAAACGATGACGGACGTCCTCGACGCACCGCTGGCGCGCACCGAAGCGGTGGCCACCAGCAACGGCCCGGTCCGCGGCTATCACGACGGTCCCCTGCAGATCTTCAAGGGCGTTCGCTATGGCGCCCCGCCGCTGGGCGCCCTGCGCTTCCAGCCCCCGCAGCGGCCCACGCCGTGGCGCGAGCCGGCCGACGCCGTCAGCCTGGGCGCGCCGGCCATCCAGGTGGGCGTGCCGGTGGGCGAGATCACCGGCGGGCGCAGCGCCGGCGACCCGCCGGCCCCCGGCCAGCCCGGCACCGACGAGGACTGCCTGTTCCTGAACGTCTGGACCCCCGGGCTGACCGGCAAGCGGCCGGTGATGGTCTGGCTGCATGGCGGCGGCTTCGCCAACGGCTCGGGCGGCGCGGCCATGTACGACGGCGCGGCCCTGGCCCGGCGCGGCGACGTGGTGACGGTGACCGTCAACCACCGTCTCAATGTCTTCGGCTACCTGCACCTCGGCGAACTGGGCGGCCATCCGTCCAGCGGCCAGGCCGGCATGCTGGACATCGTCATGGTGCTGGAGTGGGTGCGCGACAACATCGCCAGCTTCGGCGGCGACCCCGGCAACGTCACCATCTTCGGCGAGAGCGGCGGCGGCTGGAAGGTCTCGATCCTGCAGGCCATGCCGGCGGCCAGGGGCCTGTTTCACAAGGCCATCGTGCAGAGCGGCCCGGGCCTGACCGCCACCCCGCGCGACACCGCCACCAAGTACGCCAAGGCCCTGCTGGACGCCCTGGGCGTCGCCCCCGGCGACCTCGGCAAGCTGGCGGACTTGCCGGCGTCTGACATCCAAGCCGCCGCGGCCAAGGTTCCCGGCGGCCAGGGCCTGGGGGTGTTCAATCCCTGCGTCGACGGCATCGCCCTGCCCCGCGACCCCTTCAGCCCCGACGCGCCGCCGCTCAGCGCCGACGTGCCCGTGCTGGTGGGCACCAACAAGGACGAGGCGACCCTGTTCCTGTTCGCCGACCCGCGCTTCCGCGACTACACCGAGGAGGACGTGGCCAAGCGCGCCAGGCAGGCGGCGGGCGACAAGGCCGACGCCCTGGTGGCGGCCCTGCGCCGGGCCTTTCCCGACTATTCGCCGTCGCACCTGGCGGCGGCGGTGCAGACCGCAACCGGCATGTGGATCGGCTCGGTGACCCTGGCCGAGCGCAAGGCCGCCCAGAAGGCCGCGCCGGTGTGGATGTACCTGCTGACCTGGGAGACGCCGGCGGCGCGCGGCGCCCTGCGCAGCCCGCACGCCCTGGAGATCCCGCTGGTGTTCGACAACGTCGAGGCCGCCCGCAGCTTCATGGGCCGGGGCGACAACCCCCAGGCCATGGCCGAGCAGATGTCGGAGGCCTGGCTGGCCTTCGCCCGCACCGGAAACCCCAATACGCCGGGGCTGCCCGACTGGCCGTCCTATGACGCCGACAGCCGCGCCACGATGATGTTCGACCTGACCAGCCGGATCGAGCATGACCCCATGGCCGAGGTCCGAAAAATCCTGCAAAGCTGACCCTCGTAACACCGGTTTGCTTCGAGGGAGTCTGGGGTATGGGCGTTGACGACAGGGCGCGCGCGGGCGTGGCCGAGGGCCTTGGCGTCGATCGCCGCCTGCTGCTGGGCGGCGCGGCGGCCGCCAGCCTGCTGATCGCCACCCGCGTCCGCGCCGCCGGCGACGAGGCGCCCGAGGCGGCCACCTCCTATGGCCGGGTCCGCGGCTTCACCGACGGCGGCATGGCGGTGTTCCGCGGCATCCCGTACGGCGCGCCCACCGGCGGCGGCAGCCGCTTCATGCCCGCCGATCCGCCGAAAAGCTGGGGCGGCGTCAAGGACTGCCGCAAGTTCGGCGACCAGTGTCCGCAACTGACCTCCAAGGCGACCTGGCCTTGGGCGAGCTGGTCGGTGAACGTCGGCGAGACGGAGGATTGCCTGTCGCTCAACGTCACGACGCCGAACGCGGGCGACGGCAAGAAGCGGCCGGTGATGGTGTGGCTGCACGGCGACGGCTTCTCGCAGTACAACGGCGCCTCGCCCGCGTATGACGGCGTGCGCCTGGCCCAGCGCGGCGACGTGGTCGTGGTGACCGTCAACCATCGCCTCAATGTGTTCGGCTATCTGTACCTGGCCGAGCTGGCCGGGCCGAAGTTCGCCGACAGCGGCAACATCGGGCAACTCGACCTAGTCATGGCCCTGCAGTGGGTGCGCGACAACATCGCCGCCTTCGGGGGCGACCCCGGCCGGGTGACGATCTTCGGCGAAGGCGGCAAGGTTTCGGCTCTGCTCGCCATGCCGGCCGCCAAGGGCCTCTTCCACCGCGCGGCGCTCCAGACGAAGCCCGGCCTGACGGCGATCCCGCCCCAGCAGGCGACGGCGGCCGCCACGGCCATCTGCGAGGCGCTGCACGTCAATCCCAAGAACGCCGACGACCTGCAGCGCGTCCCGACCGGCCGCCTGGTCGACGCCCTCGAGGCGGTCGCCAAGGCCGGGGGCGCGCAGTTCGGCCCTGTGGTCGACGGCAAGTCCCTGCCGCGCGACCCGTTCTCACCCGACGCGCCCACGATCTCGGCGGAGATCCCGATCATCGTCGGCTACAACGCCACAGCGACCACCGCCCTGGGCGCGGCGCCGGCCATGTTCGACCTGGACTGGAACGGGCTGAAGTCGCAGCTCGCGGCCGCCGGCGACGGGGTCGACGTCGACAAGCTGATCGCCGATTTCCGCCGGCTGCAGCCGGCCGCCAGCGCCAGCGACCTCTACTTCCGCATCACCACCCTGCGCGACGTGGGCGCGGGCTCGCTCGCCGTGGCCGAGCGCAAGGCCGCCCTGGCGGCGGCCGGCGCCTACTTCTATCGGCTGGAGTTCGAAACGCCGGTCGACAAGCTGCGCAGCCCGCAAGGCCTGGACGTGCCCCTGGTCTTCGACACGGTCGGCAAGTCGCAGTCCCTGCTGGGCCCGGCGTCGGATGCGGCGCAGAAGGTGGCCGACCAGATGTCCGCCGCCTGGATCGCCTTCGCCCACACCGGCAGCCCCAACGGAACGGGCCTGGCCTCCTGGCCGCGCTACGACCCCCGGGCGCGCTCGACCATGCTGTTCAACGTCACCAGCCGGGCGGTGAACGATCCCTATTCGGAAGAGCGCCGGATCATCGCAGGCTTGCCGCCCGCAAAGACGGCCTGACGCGCCTTCGTCACACCGCGGCGGCGACCGAGACCCCGGCGCGGGCCGCCTCGCGCCGGACCTCGAGCTCGCGCGCCGCCATGTCGTCCAGCACCCTGAGCATCAGTTCCGGATCGGTGCGGATCGGGGGCGGCTCGCCGTAGCAGGCGATCCAGCGGGCTTCGATCTGGCGTATCAGGCGATTGCGGCGCGACATGGCTAGACCCGTTGTTGATGTCCGGCGCCCCCGCGCAGAGCCGTAACAAGACGCCTCCCGGACGGCTCCCGTCAACGACAGAAAATCTAGTGTTAACAGCCAGTTATCCATAGTCCGGCGTGCGCGCGTCGGCGGCGAAAACCAGAACGCCCTCCCGGTGACGGGAGGGCGTTCGTCGTTGTGCACAGGTGGAGACGGATCAGGCGTCGAAGACGATGACCGAGCGGGCGACAGCGCCCGTCTTCATTTCCTCGAAGGCGGAGTTGACGTCTTCCAGCTTGATGCGGCGCGAGATCATCTCGTCCAGCTTCAGCTTGCCGGCCAGGTACATGTCGACCAGGCGGGGCATGTCGACCGGGAAGCGGTTGGAGCCCATCAGAGAACCCTGGATGCGCTTCTCGCCCAGGAAGGCCGCGCCCATCAGGGTGATGGTCTGGCCCACCGGGATCATGCCGATGACGTTGGCGGTGCCGCCGCGGCGCAGCATGTTGAAGGCCTGCTCGGCGGTCTTGGAGAGGCCGATGGCTTCGAACGAGTGGTGCACGCCGCCCTTGGTCATCTCCAGCACTTCCTTCACCGCGTCGGTCTCGCCGGCGTTGATGAAATCCGTGGCGCCGAAGGCCTTGGAGATGTTGTCCTTGGCCGCCGAGGTGTCGATGGCGATGATGCGGCCGGCGCCGGCGATCGCCGCGCCGTTGATCGCCGCCAGGCCGACGCCGCCGCAGCCGATCACGGCCACGGTCTCGCCCGGGCGCACCGACGAGGTGTGGATCGCCGCGCCGACGCCGGTCATCACCCCGCAGCCGATCAGGGCGGCGCGGTCGAGCGGCATATCCGGGCGGATGGCCACGCAGGCGTGCTCGTGGATCAGCATCTGCTCGGCGAAGGACGACAGGTTCAGGTACTGGTTCATGTTGCCGCCCGGCACGGTCAGGCGCGGCTCGTCCGAGGCGTCGCGCTTGGTTTCGGGGCTGGTGCAGAGGCTGAGGTGGCCGGTCAGGCACTGGTCGCAGTGGCCGCAGTAGGCCGACAGGCAGGTGATCACGTGGTCGCCCGGCTTCACGGTGCGAACTTCCGAGCCGACCTGCTCGACGATCCCGGCGCTCTCGTGGCCCAGCACCGCCGGCAGCGGGTGCGGGTAGGAGCCTTCGATGAAGTGAAGGTCGGAGTGGCAGACGCCGGCGGCGGCAGTGCGGATCAGCACCTCGTGCGGGCCGGGCTTGTTGATCTGGACGTCTTCGATCTGGAGCGGTGTCCGGACCTGGCGCAGGACGGCTGCCTTCATGTTCGCATCTCCCAAGGTGAATGGCGTGGCCGTTCGGCGGCCTTCGCCAAGGCTTATCGCCGTTCACGAACGCAGCGCCAAGGGGTTTTCGAAGGGACGGCATGACGGCCCGCCAAGCACGCTCGGCCGTTGAACGCGCGCCGCCGAAGACTTAGGGTCGTCGACCATGAAACGCGCCCTGTTCATCGCTCTCGCCGGCGCCAGCCTCGCGGCCTGCGCCACCACCGAAGGTCCGTCGGGCGCGATCCCGCCGCCGCCCGCCCCGCCGCCGAACGAGCAGCCGCCGTCGGCGAACCTGTTCCGCCAGCAGGACTTCGCCTGGTCGACCGTGCCCGGCCGCGCCTCGATCCAGGGCGCGCTGGGCTACCGCGCCGGCCAGGTCCGCTATGGCTGCCAGGGCGGCGAAGTGGTGCTGACGCCCGAGACGCCGTGGAGCCGGCGGCGCATGACCATCCTCTATGGCTCGCCGGTCTCGGCCGCCGTGCCGGTGGCGACGGTGCGCGCCCGCACCCCCTCGGCCCCCAGCGGCGACTACGCCGCCTTCGTGCGCCACGCCTCCTGCGACGCCGCCAACAAGTTCACCTTCAACGGCCTGCCCGACGGGGCCTGGTTCGTGATCACCGTCGCCAAGCCGGTGGGCGGGGCGGGCGAGCCGGTGGCGGTCATGCGCCGCGTGGAGACCCGCGGCGGACCGAAGGCGCTGCTGTTGAACTAGAGGTGCGCGCCAGGGCGCCCTATCGTCCGCGCAACGACAAGCACGGGACGGCGCGCCATGGACTTCAAGGACATCCTCTATGCGCGGGACGGCGCGCTCGGGATCATCACCCTCAACCGTCCCGCCTACCGCAACGCCCAGAGCTACCGGATGCTGGACGAGATCGACGCGGCGTTCGATCTGGCCAGGGCCGACGACGAGGTGCGGGTGGTGGTGGTGCGCGGCTCGGGCGGGGTGTTCTCCACCGGCTATGACCTGGGCACCGCCGAGGGCATGGAGTACCGGCGCAACCTGGGCGCCAAGCCGGGCGTCCAGATCTACGACCAGTTCAAGAAGTACAATCTCGACCTGCTGATCAAGTGGCGCAACTTCCCCAAGCCGACCGTGGCCATGGTCGAAGGGTACTGCATCTACGCCGGCTGGATGCTGGCGGCGGCCATGGACGTGGTCTTCGCCGCCAACACGGCCGAGTTCCTGGGCGGCTTCGTGGAATACAACTCCATCCCCTGGGACATCGGCGTGCGCCGGGCCAAGGAGCTGGTGTTCGAGAGCCGGTTCATCAGCGCCGAGGAAGCCGCGCGCTATGGCTTCGTGAACCACGTCCACGCCCCCGCCGACCTGGAGCGCGAGACCCTGGCCTGGGCCCGGCGCGTGGCCGAGAACAGCCCCGAAGCCCTGCGCTTCGCCAAGATCCAGATGAACAAGGCCCAGGACGCCCAGGGCTTCACCAACGCGGTGGAGGACAGCCTGGGGGACTACGTGGCCATGAAGTCGATGCCGGGCTTCAACATGCTGGTCGAAGGCCAGAACCGGCTGGCGACGGTGGACCTGGCGGTGAAGGCCCGGCGCGGCGAGCGGTTCGGCCTCGGCGGATCGGACTAGATTTCGCCGGCTCCCTGCGGGACAAGCGCCGCAACGAGAACGCCGCCGGGACGCCCGCACATGACCGACACCTTCCGCGCCATCCGCCTTTCCAAGACCGAGGGCGGCCAGGAAACCCAGATCCTGGACCTGACCGACGCCGACCTGATGGACGGCGACGTGACGGTGCGGGTCGACCATTCCACGGTGAACTTCAAGGACGGCCTGGCGCTGACGGGCAAGTCGCCGGTGGTGCGGGTGTGGCCCCTGACCCCGGGCATCGACTTCGCCGGCGTGGTGGAAAGCTCGGCCAACCCCGCCTTCAAGCCGGGCGAGCGGGTGGTGCTGAACGGCTGGGGCGTCGGCGAGACCCACCACGGCGGCTATGCCCAGAAGGCCCGGGTCAAGGGCGACTGGCTGGTCAAGCTGCCGGAGGCGATCTCCAACGCCCGGGCCATGGCCATCGGGACGGCGGGATACACCGCCATGCTGTGCGTCCTGGCCCTGGAGAAGCAGGGGGTGACGCCGGAGAAGGGCGACGAGGTGCTGGTCACCGGCGCGGCCGGGGGCGTCGGCAGCGTGGCCATCGCGATCCTTTCCAAGCTGGGCTACCGGGTGATCGCCTCCTCGCGCCGCAAGGACAGCGAGGGCGACTATCTGCGCGGGCTGGGCGCGGCCGACGTCATCGACGCCGCGGAGCTGTCGGCGCCCGGCCGGCCCCTGGGCAAGGAACGCTGGGCCGGGGCGGTGGACAGCGTCGGCAGCCACACCCTGGCCAACGTTCTCGCACAGATTCGCTATGGCGGAACCGTCGCGGCGTGCGGCCTGGCGCAAGGCCTGGACCTGCCGGCCTCGGTGGCGCCCTTCATCCTGCGCGGCGTCACCCTGGCGGGGATCGACAGCGTCATGCGCCCCAAGACCGACCGCGAGGAAGCCTGGTCGCGCCTGGCCCGCGACCTGGACCTGGCGAAGCTGGACGCCATGACCACCACGGCGGGACTGTCGGACGTCCCGCGCCTGGGCGCCGAGATCGTCGAGGGCAAGGTGCGCGGACGGGTAGTCATCGACGTCAACGCCTGACCGTCCGCCGAACCTGAACGCAGAAGGTTAATCCCGTTCAGCCTGGGTTCAGCCTGGGACCGCCATCTTCCGTCGCATGCCTCGCTAAAGGGAGCCGATCTCTCCGGTGAGCGTTCAATTTCAGACGGAACAAACGGTTGGAGGTTCCTATGCGCAAGATTCTCAGCACGGCGATGGCGGCGGTCACGATGGCCGGCGCGGTCGCGGGCGCGGCCACCCCGGCGGCGGCTGAAGGCTGGCACGGCGGCGGCGGCTATCATGGCGGCTACCACGGCGGCGGCTACTACCATCACGGCGGCAACAGCACGGGCGCGGCCATCGCCGGCGGCATCGTGGGCCTGGCCCTGGGCGCGGCGATCGCCGGCAACGGCCATGACCACGACCACTACTACCACGACCGCTACTACGGCCGGCCCTACTACGGCGGCCCCTACTACGGCCCCGGCTACTACGATGACGGCCCCTATGGCGTGTGCACCAGCGAACGCCGCATCTGGGACCCCTACATCGGCCGCTATGTGATCCGCAGCTACAGCTACGCCTGCTGACCCAAGGCCTGATCGCAAACCCTCCAAGCCCCGCGCCGGACCCCTGGCGCGGGGCTTTCGTTTGGCTACCCTGATCCCGACAACGAGGCGAGGGATGCCATGAAGGCGGTTTGGTACGACCGGCAGGGACCGGCGCGCGAGGTGCTGCAGTACGGCGAGGCCGAGACGCCCACGCCCGGCCGGGGCGAGGCCTTGATCCGCATCCGCGCCTCGGGCGTGAACCCGTCCGACGCCGGCATGCGGCGGGGCGGGCCGGGATCGTCGATGGCCTATCCGCGCATCATCCCCAACAGCGACGGCGCGGGCGTGGTCGAGGCGGTGGGGCCGGGCGCGCCGGCCGGCCTGGTGGGCCGGAGGGTGTGGTTCTACAACGGCCAGCGCAACGGCCGCGCCTTCGGCACGGCGGCCGAGCACATTGCCCTGGACGTCGACCTGCTGAGCCCGCTGCCCGACAGCGTCAGCTTCGCCGAAGGGGCGACCCTGGGCATCCCGGCCATGACGGCGCACGTCAGCCTGTTCCTGGCCGGGCCGGTGCAGGGGCGCACTGTGCTGGTCACCGGCGGCGCCGGGGCGGTGGGCCACTATGCGGTGCAGCTGGCCAAGTGGGCGGGCGCGACGGTGATCGCCACGGTCAGCTCCGCGGCCAAGGGCGAGCGGGCCCGGGCCGGCGGGGCGGACCACGTCATCGACTATCGCGCCGAGGACGTGGCGGCGCGGCTGGCAGAGATCACCGGCGGCCAGGGCGTCGACCATGTGGTGGACGTGGACTTCGGCGGCAACCTGGCGGTGACTCTGCCGGCGCTGAAGCTGAACGGCTCGATCGCCTTCTACGCCACCCGGGGCGAGGCGGCGCCCAAGGTCCCGGCCGGGGAGATGATGCGCAAGAACATCCGCGCCCAGGGGGTTCTGCTGCCGGTCTCGCCGCACGAGGCGCGGCGGCGGGCGCAGGCGGACATCAGCCGCTGGATCGCCGCGGGCCCACGGATCCTGTCGGTGGCGTCGCGCCATCCCCTGGCCGACACCGCCGGGGCGCACGAGGCGGTGGAGCGCGGCGACAAGGTGGGCACGGTGGTGGTGGAGCCCTAGCGCCGCGCCGGACTCCAAAGCGCCACCGTGCCGAAACACCGGCGCAACACGGCCCGACGAACGTCGTGATGCGCGTCGGCGGCCGCCGACGCCGGCGCGGCGTCGCGCTGTCCAACGAGAAGGAACCCGACATGAAAGCCATCCTGATCGCGGCCGTGGGCGCCGCCGTGCTGCTGGCCCCCGCCGCCGCGTCGGCGCGCCCGCACCACTGGCCCCACCACCACTGGCGCGCCCATCACTGGGTCCACCATCATCGGATGATGCATCGCCATCATCACTAGGCCCTGCCCGGCCGGCGCTCCTTTCCAGGACCGGGAGGGGGCGCGTCGGGCCGGCGCCCGCTTCATTTCGTTCCTGCAACGCTCGGAACGTCGGCTGGGCGACCCTGGTTAGGGGGTCAGGCTGATGGGGTGGCCGACCAGCCAGGGTCGGTTCGAGAGATCGGCGGGCGCGCTGGCGGTCTGCGGCGTCCGTCCAACAAGACGGGACCAGAACAATGAAGCTCTTCGCCGCCCTTGGCGCGAGCGCGTGCTTGCTCGCCGTTCCCGCCGGGTCCGCCCTGGCGTCCTCAACGCACAGCGACCATTCCCAATCCAGCACCGCATCCTCCCAGCATTCCGACGGGAACAGCGGCGCGCGTGACCACGACGGGGACCGCGACCGCGAGTGGCGCGACCTGTTCCACCACATCGCCGACCACTGCCGGCCGCACCACGGCCACGGCTATGGCCATGACGGCTGGGGCGACGGCGACAGCGACGACGACCCCGGCGACCATGACGGCGACCACGACGACCATCACTGCCACCACCACCCGGTCTCGCCCTGACGGCGCGCGCCGGGCGGCGCGTCCGCTTGACGGCGGACGCCGCTGCTCGACGATGCTAAACGGGGGCCATGAGCGACGCGCCCTCCTTCACCCACCGCCTGGCCACCCGCGCCGACCTGCCCGCCCTGACCGCCCTGATGGACGCGGCCATCGGCGAGCTGCAGAAGGGCTTCCTCAGCGAGGCCCAGATCACCGCCAGCCGGGCGATCATGGGGCTGGACACCCAGCTCATCGACGACGGCACCTATTTCATGGTCGAGGAAGACGGCGTGCTGGCCGGCTGCGGCGGATGGAGCCGGCGCAACACCCTCTATGGCGGCGACCACACCGCCGGGCGCAACGCCGCCCTGCTGGACCCGGCGACCGAGGCGGCGCGGGTGCGGGCGATGTACACCAGCCCCGCCTTCGCCCGGCGCGGGGTGGGGCGGCTGATCCTCGGCCTTTGCGAAGCGGCGGCGGCGGCCGAGGGCTTCAGGCGGGTGGAGCTGGCCGGGACCATGTCGGGCCAGCCGCTGTACCTGTCCTGCGGCTATCAGCCCATCGAGGCCATCGAGGACGGTCGCGGCGGGGTGATGGTGCCCCTGGTGCGGATGGGCAAGGCGATCGGGCCGGGCGGCGAATCCGCCACCTAGGGGCGAAAAATCTCCGTAAATCACCGTTGATACGGTGGCCTCTGGCGGGCGACTCCCTCTTCGGTTGTGTTTGTGCGGCTTCATATTGAGAGGGAGCCGTCCATTCGGTGGGCGTGTCCAGAGGGGTCATAGGGTCCACGAACCACACGAACGGGCTCGGGCGCGCTCGGATCGTCGAAGGAGCCGCTCCGAATATTTCAGACAGGCCGAAACGCCCTTCTCCCCTTGCGGGAGAAGGTGGCCCTGCGAAGCAGGGTCGGATGAGGGGTCGACGCGGCGTTCGGGATCTTCGTCTGACGGGCCAATCACCGACGTTCCGTCGACCCCTCATCCGGCACGCTGCGCGCGCCACCTTCTCCCGCAAGGGGAGAAGGATGAACGGCGCGCGACTTCACCAAGCCCCACGGCGTCCAGGCCCTGGTGTGCCTCGTGTGCTTCGTGGTGAATCGCGCCGCTTCTTGCGCCATCTCAAGGCCGCCGCCGGGGCCGGCCGCGACTGTGTCGCCGACACTTCAGGCGGACGGCGGACACCCATGCACAGACGAACCCTCCTCGGCGCGGCGGCGCTGGCCCTGGGCGCGGCGGCCCTGGCCGGGCCGGCGCTGGCGGACCAGCAGGCCAACGTTGACGCCATCATCGCGCGCATCCGCGACACCCTGGAAGGCTCGATGGACCAGCCGGACTGGCCGCGCCGCTACGCCCTGGCGAAGATGAACATCGAGGATCTGAAGAAGACCCTGGCCTATGGCGGCAAGATCACCTCCAACCCGGTGGCGGCGTTCCGGGCCAAGCTGCAGGCGATGCTCGACGAGCGGTCGGCGGCGTTCAAGGTCTACCTGGACACCCAGACCAAGCTGGAGCACCTGCGCAAGATCGAGGCGCGGGGGGCGGTGGCCGACATCGGCGCCGAGATGATCGCCAAGCTGACGCCCAAGCCCGGCTGGGGCACGGTGGCGTCCAGCTTCGGGACCCACAACGCCAGCATCATCCGCCAGGACTTCGCCCGGCTGAAGACCTATGACGACGGCATCAAGGTGATCGACGGCTACATCCGCTCGATCCTGCCCTCGATCCACGACATCGAGCAGAGGCGCAACGGCCTGGGGCCGCTGGTCAGCGCCTATGCGGCCCTGACCCAGGCCGGGTTCGACGGCAGTTATGTGGGCGCCTTCCGCGGCGGCGGCGCGGGCAAGATCACCTTCACCGTCAAGGGCGCCCAGGTGCTGTCGGGGGTGATCAGCGGATCGTCCGGCGGTGACCCGGTGCTGGGGCATTTCTCCGGCTCGATCACCCCGGACGGGACCATCACCACCACCCTGTCGGGAACCCTGACCGACAGCAGCGCCGCCAAGATGGGCAGCTTCCCCTTCGCGGGCCACCTGAACGGGCGCGTGGTGGGGGCGATCGGCACGGGGACCTGGGAGGGGAAGAACAGCTGGGGCAACCCGAAGGGGGATTGGAGCGCAAGTCGGCAGTGAGGGGGGCGGGGTTCTTTTGGGACCACGAACCACACGAACCACACGAACGGGGTCGAATGCGACGGAGGAGGTGAGGCAGGTGTCCCCCGTAATCCGCTCACCCCGGCGAAAGCCGGGGCCCAGGCACAACGCGCCGCGTTCCGGACCTGTCGGCTCGGAGCGGGGTCAGACGGACCCTTTGCCTGGGTCCCGGCTTTCGCCGGGATGAGCGGGCGGGAGGGGTGGGCGGTTCAGGAGGCGGCCGCGCCATTCGGCCACCAACCCCTCCACGTCCGTGGGGTTTTCCTCGAAGCCGCGCACGTCCGGCGCGATGGCCCAGGGGTGGGCGAGGCTGGTCCAGGCCTGGGCGATGGGGACGGCGATCGTGGCGTCGTCGAGGGTTCCGGGGCGGACGTTGATGATGTCGGGGTGGCCCAGCATCTCGGTGTGGGTGCGGGTGAAGCAGTCCGGGCAGATGTGCTGGCGGTGCAGGTCGCCGCTGCCGCCCGGCAGGTCGCGCCACAGGCTCTCGCCGGCGGTGACGGCGAAATCCCGGCGGAAGGTCAGCATGGAGAGGGAGAAGGCGCTGCCGGTGCGCTGCTGGCAGTTGCGGCAGTGGCACATCAGGACGGCCAGGGGCGCGTTGGCGATCTGGTAGCGGAGCTGGCCGCAGATGCAGCCGCCCTGGAGTGGAAGCGTCAGAGGCATGGCGTCCGTCCCCCGGTGAGTCGTAGTGGCAAGCTTGGCCGCGCAATTATGGCGGGAACCCGGCCGGCGGGCGCGGGGACCGTCAGCCCGACATAGCGCCCCCTATCGCCCCGCTTCCCGCAGGAACGCCGGGATGTCGCGCCGCTCGTGGAGCACGCGCCACACGTCGATGTGGCCGTCGCGTTCGATATAAAATAGCCGGTAGGGGAAGCGGCGCAGGGGGCGGCTTCGCAGGCCCGGCAGGTTGAGCTCGAGGCCTATGCGGGGCGAGCCGGCGGCGGGGCGCTGGGCGATGGCGCGGAAGGCGACCTGGAGGGCGTCGATGAAGCCGAGGGCGACGGTCTCGCCCGCCTCGGCGGCGTAGTGGTCGATGGCGTCCTCGATATCCCGGCGGGCCAGCGCCCGGGGGATCACCGGCTTTGCGGTCATCCCGCCGTGCGGCTGCGGGCGCGGGCGCGCAGGCCGTCGAAGAAGGCGGCGTCAGCCGGCCCGGTCGCCGGCGAGGCGGCGCCATCGAGCAACAGGCCGCGCAGGCGTTGGCGATCCTGGTCGTTGCGGATCAACTCGCGGACGTACTCGCTGCTGGTCCCGTATCCGCGGCCGGCGACCTGCTCGTCGACGAAGGCCTTGAGGGCCTCGGGCAGGGAGATGTTCATCGTGCTCATGGCGGCAGGATGGGTGGAATGGCAAAATTTGGCAAGATGGGGTGGGGAGCGAAGGGGGCAGGGTGTGGCTCTGCGCCCCCTCCACCATCGCGCCGGTGGCGCGATGGTCCCCCTCCCCCGCTCGTTGGCGGGGGAGGAGAGCCCCGTCTACCCCGCCTTGATCACATAGACGGTGGGGTAGCCCTGCTGGTCGGCGAGGCCGATGGCTTCGGCTTCGACTTCGTCCCAGTCGGACTCGGCGGCGGCGACGTTGGCGGAGGGCTGGCGGGTCTGGAAGGCGGGGAAGTCGCCGACCTGGGGGCGGCCGTCGGGGCCCAGCCAGACGTAGATAGCCCGGTCGTCGCGCGGTTCCAGGAACAGGTCGGAGATCAGGGTGACGGTGGCCATGGCGGCCTCCTTGACTGGCGGCCCGGGACAATGGACGCCGCATCAGGTGGCGGCGCAAGCGGCGCCGCGCCATGCGCTGGATCAAACGGGGGGCGGACGCAGGGGGGAACGTCTGGCCTGGGTCCCCTGAGTCCTCAAACGAAGTGCAACACTCCCTGGTGGGAGTGTCGGGACGGGGGTGATTGGACCACAAAGCACACGAAGCACACGAAGGGGTTCGCGCCAAGCTGAAGGAGGGCCGGGGCGCGGTCTTCTTGGTGTGCTTTGTGTGCTTTGTGGTTGAGCCTTCAGGCGGAGCGAAGTCACCCGGGACAGGGGGAGAGACGGACTCTTGCCTGGGCCCCGGCTTTCGCCGGGGTGAGCGGATGGAGGGGACTGGCGCGCGGCCTTGCGCCCCCTTGGCGGCTCGCCAAAATGGTCCCCCTCCCCCGCCTCGATGGGCGGGGGAGGAGGGGCGGGGGAGGAGAGGCTTCAGTTCATCGTCGGCTTGCCGATGTCGAGGCCTTCGGGGCCGGCGGTGACGTGGATCACCGAGCCGTCGGCGAGGTCGCCGGCCAGCAGCTTGCGGGCGATGGGGTCGACCAGGTCCTTCTGGATCACGCGCTTCAAGGGGCGCGCGCCGTAGACCGGGTCGTAGCCCTTGTCGCCCAGCCAGTGCAGGGCCTCGGGGTCGAGGCTCAGCGTCATGCGGCGGTCGGCCAGGAGCTTTTCGAAGCGCCCCAGCTGGATGCGGACGATGGAGTCCATCTGTTCGCGGCCCAGGCGCTTGAAGAGGATGATCTCGTCGATCCGGTTGAGGAACTCTGGCCGGAAGTGGCGACGGACCACGTCCATGACCTGGGGCCGCACGCTGTCGACGTCGTCATGCTCGCCCTGGGCCGAGAGGTATTCCGAGCCCAGGTTGGAGGTCATGATGATCAGGGTGTTGCGGAAGTCCACGGTGCGACCCTGGCCGTCGGTCAGGCGCCCGTCGTCGAGGACCTGGAGCAGCACGTTGAAGACGTCCGGGTGGGCCTTTTCCACCTCGTCGAACAGCACGACCTGGTAGGGCCGGCGGCGGACGGCCTCGGTGAGGGCGCCGCCCTCGTCGTAGCCGACGTAGCCGGGAGGGGCCCCGATCATGCGGCTGACCGAGTGCTTTTCCATGTACTCGGACATGTCCATGCGGGTGATGGCCGCCTCGTCGTCGAACATGAACTCGGCCAGGGCCTTGGTCAGCTCGGTCTTGCCGACCCCGGTGGGGCCGAGGAACAGGAACGAGCCGATCGGCCGGTTGGGGTCCTGCAGGCCGGCGCGGGCGCGGCGGACGGCGTCGGAGACGGCGACCAGGGCTTCCTCCTGGCCGACCACGCGGCCGCGCAGGGAGTCTTCCATGCGCAGCAGCTTGTCGCGCTCGCCTTCCAGCATCTTTTCCACGGGCACGCCGGTCCAGCGGGAGACGACCTGGGCGATCTGCTCGGCGTCGACCACCTCGGGGGTGAGCGGGTCGCGGTCGGTGGCCTCGGCGGCCTCGGCCTCGGAGAGGCGCTTTTCCAGGGCCGGGATCTCGCCATAGGCGATCTCGGAGGCGCGCTGCAGGTCGCCGCGGCGCTGGGCGTTGGCGAGCTCGGCGCGCAGGCGGTCGAGGGCCTCGCGGGTCTGGGCGCCCTGGCCGACCTTTTCCTTCTCCGCCTTCCAGCGGGCGGTCATCTCGGCGGACTGGCCTTCCAGGTCGTCGAGCTCGTCCTCCAGCTTCTCCAGGCGCTGCTTGGAGGCGTTGTCGGTCTCCTTGGTCAGGGCTTCGCGCTCGATCTTGAGCTGGACGACGCGGCGGTCGATCTCGTCGAGCTCCTCGGGCTTGGAGTCCACGGCCATGCGCACGCGGCTGGCCGCCTCGTCCACCAGGTCGATGGCCTTGTCGGGCAGGAAGCGGTCGGCGATGTAGCGGTTGGACAAGGTGGCGGCGGCGACGATGGCGCTGTCGGAGATGCGCACCCCATGGTGGACCTCGTACTTTTCCTTCAGGCCGCGGAGGATGGAGACGGTGTCCTCCACCGTCGGCTCGCCCACGAACACCGGCTGGAAGCGGCGGGCCAGGGCGGCGTCCTTCTCCACGTGCTTGCGGTATTCGTCGAGGGTGGTGGCGCCGACGCAGTGCAGCTCGCCGCGCGCCAGGGCGGGCTTGAGCAGGTTGGAGGCGTCCATGGCCCCGTCGGTCTTGCCGGCCCCGACGAGGGTGTGCATCTCGTCGATGAACAGGATGATCGAGCCTTCGGCGGCGGTGACTTCGTTCAGCACCGCCTTTAGGCGCTCCTCGAACTCGCCGCGGTATTTGGCGCCGGCGATCAGGGAGCCCATGTCGAGGGCCAGCAGCTTCTTGTCCTTGAGGGATTCCGGCACGTCGCCGTTGACGATGCGCAGGGCCAGGCCCTCGACGATGGCGGTCTTGCCGACGCCGGGCTCGCCGATGAGGACGGGGTTGTTCTTGGTGCGGCGCGAGAGGACCTGGATGGTGCGGCGGATTTCCTCGTCGCGGCCGATGACCGGGTCCAGCTTCTGGTCGCGGGCGGCCTGGGTGAGGTCGCGGGCGTAGCGCTTCAAGGCGTCGTAGCCTTCCTCGGCGCTGGCGCTGTCGGCGGTCTTGCCCTTGCGCACGGCGGCGGCGGCGTCGTCCAGGGCCTTGGTCGAGGCGCCGGAGGCGGTGATGGCCTTGGCCGCCTCGCCGCCTTCCTTGGCGATGGCGATGAGCAGGCGCTCTGTGGTCACGAAGGCGTCGCCGGCGGCCTTGGCGTCGGCCTCGGCCTTGGCGAAGACGGAGGCCGTCTCGGGCTTCATGTAGAGCTGGCCGGAGCCGCCCTCGACCTTGGGGATCTTGGCCAGCAGGGCCTCGACGGCCTGGTCGGCGGCGTCGGGCCGGCCCCCGGCGTTCTGGATCAGGGTGCGCGAGAGGCCGTCCTTTTCTTCCAGCAGGACCTTGAGCAGGTGCTCGGGGCCGAGCTGCTGGTGGCGGCGGGCGAGGGCCAGGGACTGGGCCGACTGGATGGCCTGCTTGGCGCGGTCTGAGTAGAGGTCGATGTTCATGGCTTCCCCAAAGTAGGCGGAATGAACCCTGCGCGGGTTTGCGTCCGGCCGCCTTGACGAAGCGCAACCGGCTTGAGGGCGATGTAGGTGTGGCGCCAGGGCCACACAATGGGGGCGGTGGGGATTTTGGGCCGGAGAGCGCCGCCCCGCGCCGGTCACTAGCGGGGGCCCGGGGCCGCGCCCAACTGACGCATGAATGGAAACCATGCGGTCTCGGTCATGCCCCTTTCAGATTCGCCCGCGTAGCCTTTCGGCGACATCACCAGGGAGACGCGTCAGACGACCGAACCCGAAGGCTCGATCCGCGTTCGAAACCATGAAGACGAAGGACAAGGGTAAAGGAGTTCGCAAGGTGTCGACCAAGAGGGCGACGGGGGTTCTGGCCCTGGGCTGGGCCTGTTTCGAGAGCGCCGCCACCGGGCGCAGCGAGCACCGTCCGACCTCGGCCGACTATCCCGAGAGCGTGGTGCGGCGCACCAGTTTCACCGCCGGCGCGGGCCTGGGCTGGAAGATCAGCGCCCTGGAGACCCCGCGCGAGCGGCCCGCGCCGTGGAAGATCGTGGTCATCACCGGGGCGCCGTCCTGGGCCGAATACTGGGCGCCGGTGATGGCCGCCCTGCCCGCCGACCGCGAGATGCTGGTGGTGGACCGTCCCGGGTTCGGGTCCAGCGAACCGGCCACCTGCGTCCCCGACATCCGCCTACAGGCCCAGGCCCTGATGCCCGCCATCGAGGCGGCGCCGGGCCAGAAGGTGCTGCTGGTGGGCCAGTCCTACGGCGCGGCGATCGCCACCCTGATGGCCGGCATGGCGGCGCCCAAGAGCCTGGGCGGGGTGGTGCTGCTTTCCAGCTTCCTGGGCGAGTTCGGGCCCACCGCCCGCTGGCTGGTGGACCTGGGCTCCAAGGTGCTGGGGCTGATCCCGCGCGACCTGCGCCACGCGGTGATGGAGGTCAGCGGCCAGTCCGGACAGCTCTGCCACATGCGCCAGACCCTCAAGCGGCTGAAGGCGCCGGTGCACGTGGTGCACGGCGACCAGGACGACTTCGCCCCCATCGCCCTGGCCGAGACCCTGGTCAAGGAGACCCGCACCCGTGCGCCGATCCGCTTCGAGCGGGTGGCCGGCGCCAACCACTTCCTGAATGACGGCCCCGCCGACGCCCTGATCGCCTGCCTGGAAGGCTGCCTGCCGCAGCCCAAGCCGGCCTTCGCCTTCAGGTGGCCGGCCTGGCCGGCGGCGGCCAAGGCGCGGCCCGCCGGAGCGGCCAGCGAGCTGGCGGCGGCTTAGTCCCTAGCGCTTGGCCTCGTCGGTCACCTTGAACGACGAGGGGATGATGGTGTCGTAGGGCGAATAGGTGTCGGCGGCGGCTGTGGGATAGCTGTAGCTGAGCCGCGCCATGACGCCGTCGCGGCTGTGCCAGGCCAGGACGTGGACCACCCCCTTGGACTCGTAGCGCATGTCCATGTCGGCGTTGACGCGGCTGTAGCTGACGCTCTCACGGTCGGGATGGTCGGCGGTCTCGCGCTCCACCAGGGCGTCGAAGTCGGCCGAGCTCATCGGCGCATCCAGGGTGATGGCCAGCAGGGCCTTGCCGTCGGCGCTGGCGAAGCGCTGCTCGGCGCCGGCGCGGCTGGGGCGGGAGAGCACCGCGGCGGGATAGCCGGCGCTCCAGCCGTGGGCCTTGTCGCCCAGCTCGGTCCAGCCGGCGGCCTTGCGCGCCGCCGCGGCGCCGGCGCGCAGCTCGGCCAGGTCGCTGACCAGGATCAGGCCCGTGCCGGTGCGGCCCTTGGCCTTCTGCCAGTCGGCCAGGGTTTCGCGCTGGCTGTCGGAGGGGGGATCGCCGGCGTCCTGGCCGGTGGGACCGGTCTGCTGGTTCCAGGTGAGGAGCTGCTCCAGCTCGGCGGCGTCCACCGCGGCCGGGTCGGCCAGGGCGCCGACGCCGGCGATGGGGCCGGCCAGGGGGCGCAGGGTGACGGCGCCCTGGGCGGTGACCTTGTCGTCCCCGTCCTTGACCGTCAGGCGCGCCTGGACGGCGCCGGCGGCGTCGAGGAAATCGCCGGCGAGGGCCAGCTTGCCATCCTCCACCTGGACCGTCAGGGCGCAGTGCTTCTCGACGCACGAGCCCTCGACGGCGCCGTAGGGCGGGGTGTCGTCGAGGCCCGCGAACCAGCCCGCGAGGTCCGACTGGAACTCGCCGTCGCCCGGCTTGATGCGCAGGTCGAGGACGAAGCGGCGCGGCGCCCCCGACTTGGCCGCCGGGGCGTCGCCGATCAGGCGCAGGGTGCGGGCCCCCTCCTCGGCGCGGACGGCGGCCGACGGGGCGATGAGGGTCAGGAGCGTCAGGACGAGGGCGGAAGCGGGCGCGAACTTCATGGGGGTCTCCGAGGCCGCCGCACCATGACCGCAGAACCGCGTTCCGCCAAGCCGCGCTTGTTGCGTCGGCCGGGCTTGCTGGGCTGGCGTGGCGGCGGAGGGTCGCTAGTCTGGGGCATGACCACAGAGCCCCTGACGATCCTGTTCGACCTGGACGGCACCGTCGTCGATTCCCAGCCCGGCATCCTGGCCAGTTGCCGGGCGGCGCTGCGCGCGCTGGGGCACGAGCCGGGCGACCTGGACGTCGGCGCCCTGATCGGCCCGCCGCTGGAGGAGGTGCTGGCCAAGGTCCTGGGCCGCTTCGGAGACGATCGCGTGGACGAGGCCGTGGCCGCCTATCGCCGCCACTACGGAACGACCGGACTGAAGGAAACGACGGTCTATCCGGGCCTGGGCGAGGCCCTGGACCAGCTCCTGGCCCTGGAGGCGCGGCTGTTCATCGCCACTTCCAAGCGGACGGTCTTCGCCGAGACGATCCTGGCGGGCCTCGGCCTGATCGACCGGTTCGCGGGCGTCCATGGCTCCGAGCCCGGCGGCGCGCTCGACCGCAAGGCGGACCTGATCGGCGCGCTGATGCGCCGCCACGACCTGAGCGCGCGGCGATGCCTGATGGTCGGCGACCGGCGCCAGGACGTGGAAGGCGCGCGGGCCAACGGCGTCCCCACGGTGGGGGTCCTGTGGGGCTATGGCGACCGCGCCGAACTGGAATCCGCCGGCGCCGCGCACCTGGTGGCGCGGCCCCACGAGCTGGTCGCCTATGCGAAGACCGAGGCCGGGCGGCGCGGCGCCGCCTAGAGCCTGCCGCGTGTTGATGGATCCATCAAAACGCGGTCAGCAGGCTCGCCTGCTTGGTTTGCGAGCACGATTCAGCCTCTTGTCGATTCCGACAAAAGCCATCGTGCTCTAGCGCCGACGCCGGACCGACCGCGTCCAGTCGTTCGGAGGACCGATCAGCCCTCGTCGGCGTCCGCGGTGGCGGGGGCGGCGGCGTCGCCTTCGAAGCTGCGCGGGGTGCGGCGGCGGCGGGGACGCTTGGCTTCGGCCGCCGGCTCCTCGGCCGCCTCGGCCGGGCGGGCCTGCAGGAAGGCGGGGGCGTGGCTGACGTCGCCGTCCTCGGCGCGCAGCACCCGGGCGGGGGCTTCGCGAACGGGCGCCTCGCGCGGGGCCGTCAGGGGCGTGGCTTCCGGCTCGATCACGCCCAGGGGGTCGCGGTCGGCGCGGGGCTGGTCCTGACGGGGCGGACGGTCGTCGCGCGGACGCTCGTCGCGGAAGTTGCGATCGCGGTCGCGGTCCCGGTCGCGGAAGTTTCGGTCGCGGGGGCGGTAGTCGTCGCGCTGGCGGTCGCCCTGGCCCTGGGGCCGGTCGTCCCGCTGGCGGTCGCCCTGCTGGCGGTCACGATCATCGCGCGGGCGGTCATCGCGTTGGCGATCGCCCTGTTGGCGATCCTCACGGGGACGGTCGTCGCGGTCGCGGGACCGGTACTCGCCCTGCTGGCGGTCGCCCTGGCCGCGGTCATCGCGCTGACGGTCGTCCCTTTGCCGGTCGTCACGTTGCCGGTCGCCCTGTTGGCGGTCGTCGCGGAAGTTGCGGCCCTGGCCTTCGTAGCGGTCCTGACGGTCGTTGCGGTCCTGGCGGTCGCCGCGGGACTGGTCGCCCTCGCCGCCGTCGTTGTCGGACTCCGATTCGGCGGACTCGGCGGCGTTGGCGCCCGATTCGTCCTCGAAATCGATGTCGTAGCCGGACACGAACTGGTCGCGGCCGACGATCTCGGCCAGCGGCCGCTGGGGCTGCATGGCGCGCAGGACGCGGAAATAGTGCTCCGCATGCTGCAGGTAGTTCTCGGCCAGCACGCGGTCGCCGGCGGAACCGGCGTCCCGGGCGAGCTGCTGGTACTTCTCATAGACGTGCTGTGCGGCGCCGCGGATCTTGACCCCGTCCGGCCCGTTGGAATCGAAGGCCCGGTTGGCGTTGTGCTGGGGCTTGCCCCCACCACCGCCGCCGCCGCCACCGCCACCGCGGTTCCGGCCCCGTTGACGCTTCATACCCTTGAAATCTCTCATGCTTTTGACGACCTGCTGCAGACCTTTTCCAGCAGGGCGACTCCTCGTCCTGCGGTGTGCGGCTCTTATAGGTGCGGGCCCGATCGCCCGGATTAGTGTTCGAAAACGCTTGGTTCCCCGTCTCCGCCGTCAGGCTTCAAGCGCGCCGTCTCGAGGGATTCGTCGATCGCGCTCCCGGAGGGGCTATGCGCCTGCCCGTTTTGCGGCCTGGCGCCTGACCCAATGCTCCGGCGATTTGGGTGGAGACCCCAATGATCTAGCGAGCCCCGGGCTATTTTCCAAGGGCTTTCTTGAATCCTGCGACAACGCGATCGCGGGCGGCGAGGTCCTGGACGGTGCGCACGCCCTGGGCGCCGGCCGACTTGAAGAGGTTCTCGACCGGCGTCTTCTGGCTGGCGCCGATCTCCACGGCGAAGCGGCCGCCGGGCTTGAGCACCCTGAGGATCTCGGGCGCCAGCAGGCGGTAGGCGTCCAGCCCGTCAGGCCCGCCGTCCAGGGCCAGGCGCGGTTCGTGGTCGCGCACCTCGGGGTCGAGGGTCTCGATTTCCCGGGTGGCGATGTAGGGCGGGTTGGAGACCACCAGGTCGTAGTGGTCGCCCGGCAGGCCCTGGGTCCAATGGCCGTGCTCGAGGCTGGCGCGGTCCTGCAGGCCGAGGACGGCGGCGTTCTCGCGGGCCACCTCCAGCGCCGCTTCGGAGATGTCGACGCCGAGTCCCGCGGCGTTCGGCCGCTCGGCCAGGATGGCCAGCAGGATGGCCCCGGAGCCGACGCCCAGGTCGAGCAGGGTGAAGGCGTCGCCCTCGGCGAACTCGCCCAGGGCCACGTCGAGGATCGATTCGGTGTCGGGCCGCGGGGTCAGCACGTCCGGCGTCACCTTGAGCATGATCTTCCAGAAGCCCCGGCGGCCGAGGATGTGGCTGACCGGCTCACGAGCCTCGCGGCGGGCGATGTAGGCCTCCAGGGTCTGTTCCTGGGCGTCGGTGAGGAGGCGGTGGGGATCGGTGACGATGTCGGTGCGGCTGGCGTCGGCCGCGGCCTCGAGCAGCAGGCGCGCGTCGATCACCGGCCCGTCGACGGCGGCTTCTTCCAGGCGTCGCCGGGCCATGGCCCAGGCTTTGACGAGGCTGAGCGTCATCGTGCGGCGGGTTCCTTCTGGCCGGTGGGCGGCTGTCGCCTTCCTTAGGATCGGAACGGCGCGGCGTCGAGCGTGGCGCGGCCTGGGCCGGCGCGGTACAAGCCGACCAATCTTTGGCGGAGGTCCGAGCGCGATGATCCGGCGGATGGCCAGTTGCGCCTGCGGGCAGGTGCGCATCGAGGCGGCGGGCGAGCCGATCCTGAGCGCCATCTGCTGCTGCAAGGATTGCCAGGCGGGCGGGCGGCAGATCGAGGCCCTGCCCCACGCGGCGCCCATCCGCGACGCCGCCGGCGGCACGCCCTACCTGACCTACCGCAACGACCGGCTGACCTGCGTGGCGGGGGAAGAACTGCTCAGCGGGATGAAGCTGAAGGACGACGCGCCGACCACCCGGTTCGTCGCGACCTGCTGCAACTCGGGCATGTACCTGAAGTTCGCGCCGGGCTGGTGGACGTCGGTCTATCGCGCCCGCGTGGCCGAGGATGCGCCGCCGCCGACGATGCGGACCAATGGCGCCAGCCTGCCGGCCGGGGCGGCGGTCGCCGACGACGTGCCCACCTACCCGGGGTTCCCGCCGGCCCTGTTCCTGCGGCTTCTGGGCGCTCGGATCGCCATGGCCCTGGGTCGGTAGGCCAAGGGACGCGCGAACGGCGGCCTATGAAATGCGGTGGCAGACGCTATATCGGCGCAGGTCGATCGATCCTGGTCGACGATTTCGGAGGTTGACTATGACGCTGCGGGACGCCTGACGCTTCGGTACGGGGACTTCTGCAAGAGCAGGGGGATTCCGTTCCAACACGAGGACCACGTTCGGCCCTACGACACGACGACGCTGTTCTGCCCGGCCGGCATGCAGCAGTTCAAAGCCCGGTTCAAAGATCCCGGATACCGCGGCACTGAGGCCAACATCCAAGCCTGCCTTCGCCTGAGCGATCTCGACGAGATCGGCGACGGTTCGCACCTGCTCAACTTCGACATGCTGGGGCTGTTTTCCTTCCGGGAGATGAGCCTGGCCGACGCTGTCGACTTCTGGTTCGACTTCCTGGCGGAGATCGGCGTGGCGCCCGACGTCGTCACCCTGCATCCCGATCGGCTGGACGACTGGCGGCGGCTCTATGCCGGCCGTCCGGTCGAGATCCGGGCGGACGACGGGTGCGTCTGGTCGGACGGCGACATCGGCGGCTACTGCACCGAGTTCTATCGGGACGGGGTCGAGATCGGGAACATCGTCAACACCAACGGCGACTGCATCGACGTGGGCTTCGGCCTGGACCGGCTTGCGGCCTGCCTCGGCGAGCCGCCGGTGGGCGATGTGGAAGCCCTGGAACGGGCGGTGCTGAAGATCATCGCCAGCGGCTATCGGCCGGGCGCCAAGCAGCAGGGCTATGTGCTGCGAAAGCTGCTGCGCGAGGTGGTGCGCCGGGGCGGGAGGGTCGACCACCCGGTCTTCCACGAGGAGCGGGCGCGGCAGGCGCGTCTGCAGGCCCGCTATGAACGGCTGCGGACCAAGCATCCGGGCAAGCCGCCCGAATGGTGGTTCGACACCCACGGCATCGATCCGCGGGACTTCGACTAGGGCCGGCGCCGCCGGGCGGAGTTCCGTTCGGCGGCGTTGCTCAGGCCTGGATCGCCGCCCCAGCCTGGATCAGGGCGTCGATGCGGTCGGGGGCGAGGCCGTAGTCGGCGAGGACCTCGGCGGTGTGCTGGCCGAGGATCGGCGCCGGATGGGCGAAGGTTGCGGGGGTGCGGCCGAAACGGGCGTAGCCGGCCGAGCCGGTGACCGTCCCGACCCGGGGATGGCTGTAGGACTCGTAGTAGCCGTTGGCCTGGAGGTAGGGGTCCGCATAGGCCTCGGGTCCGCCGATCGCCGGGGCCGCGGGGACGCCGGCGGCTTCCAGGCGGGCGAGGGCGGCGGCGCGGTCGAGCCCGGCGAGGGCCCCCGCGATGGCGTCGGCCAGGGGACCTTCGCGCCGCGCCGCCAGGGCGGCGGCCACGTCGCCCCGCGGCAGGCCGAGGGCGGCGCAAAGGGCGCTGTAGTGGGACGCGGCGGCGCAGGCGATGGCGATCCAGTCGTCCTGGCACTTGTAGAACCGTTCCAGGGCGCTGGCGCCCAGGCAGTCGCACGATCCCGTCACCGCGGGCGGTCCGCCCGGATAGCTTGTGAACTGGGCGATCTGGGCGACCACGCTGGTCTCGGCAAGGCTGGTGGATATCTCCTGGCCCCGGCCGGTGCGCTCGCGGGCGTGGAGGGCGGCGACGATGGCGAAGGCGCCCAGCGAGGCGGTGGCCACGTCGTTGACCGGGATGGCGTGCATGACCGGCTCGTCGTCCGGGCCGCCCTGGGCCTGCTGCAGACCACTCTCGGCCTGCAGGAGCGGGTCGAAGGCCGGCAGGGCTTGGCGCGCGGTGTCATCGCCATAGCCGGTGACCGACAGGGTGATGATGCGCGGATTGGTCTTGCGAAGCTGGTCGTAGGTGATGCCCAGGCGTTCGCGCACGCCGTAGCGGAAGTTGTCGAGCACCACGTCGGCCTTGGCGACCATCTCCAGGAACACCTGGCGGGCGTCTTCGCGCTTGAGGTCCAGCACCACGCCGCGCTTGCCGCGGTTGAAGGAATGGAAGGTGGGAGGGTTGCGGAAGGGGTCGCCCTCGGGGCCCTCGACCTTGATCACGTCGGCCCCGAAGTTGGCCAGGGCGGTGGCGGCGTAGGGGGCGGCGATGACGTTGCCGAGGTCCAGCACCTTGACGCCTGCCAGGGGCGCGCGGGGATCGGCGGCGGCGGGGGCCGGCGCGGCGGGGCGGGGGGCGAGCTGGTCGAGGGTCACCGGGCGGGCGAGGCGCGGTTCGACCGCCGGGGTGTCGCTGAGCTTCACCGAGACGCCAGGCATGGCGACGGGGCCGAGCGTGTCGTGGGCCAGCTCCACGCGCATGCGGTTGGCGGCCACCGTCTCGCCGGCGAACCATTCCTCGCGGGTCTTGACCGGGCCGCAGGGGGCGTCGGCCTCCATGAGGATCTGCAGCCACTCGTCGCGCGGCCGGGTGAGGAAGACCTCCTCCAGCAGCTTGAGGGTGACGAAGGCGCCGGGCTGGACCAGGGCCGCGTCGAGATCGCCCTCGATCTCGGGGTGGGAGAGGAGGTCGCCGAGGATGCCGGTGGCGTCCAGGGCGCGCATATAGAAGTTAGGGAACAGGGTGCCCAGGAACAGCCATTCGCCGTCGGCGCACTCGTAGAGCCGGTAGCTGGGCGCCCCGCCGCGGGGCGAACCCCACAGGACCGGCAGGGGCGCATCCTTGATCACCGTGCCGGTGACCACCTGGGAGGCGCCGTGCAGGCCGCTGACGACCACGGTCTGTCCCCGCCCCGACCGGCCCCGCTCGATCAGCGCCGCGCCGATGGCGGCGGCCAGCAGGTTGGCCTGGGCGTAGTAGGCCTGGGGCGTGATCAGGTGCACCGGCGAGCCGGCGTAGGACGGCTGGCGCTTGGCGATGCTGGTGAGGGCCGACAGCAGGGTGTGGGAGGCCGGCAGGCCGCTGTAGCGGCCGGTCTCGCCATAGGGCGGCGCCCAGGCGTGGATCAGGCGCGGGTGCGCCGCCGTCAGGGTGTCCCCGTCGAGGCCGAGGGGGCCCAGGACGCCCGGCGCGTCGCCGAAGATGACCACGTCGGCGCCGGCGATCAGGGCCTTGGCGGCGGCCAGGTCATCGGCCCGGGCGAGGTCGAGCACCAGTCGCTGCTTGTTGCGGTTCCAGGCCAGCCAGCCGGGTTCGGCCTTGCCGCGCTCCTCGGGCGTGGGGTCGATGCGGATGACCTCGGCGCCGAAGTCGGCCAGGTGCATGGCCGCCATCGCCCCGGCGAAATGATCAGAGAAGTCGAGAACACGCACGCCCGCGAACGCCGACATCCAATTCCTCCCCGGCCCCGCCAGCCTCTTGTCCGGGCTTGTGCGGGCCGCACCCCCAAGGGCTTACCATCCGGGCGAACCGGCGGGCAATCGGCAGCGGGGCGGCGCCATTCCGCTTTGCGCGTTCCGGCACGTCCGAAGGAGACCACGAAGAACACAAAGCACACGAATAGATCCGGGTGGTCCCCGAGCATCTGGGATCCGAGCGCCGGCCGCTTGGTGTGCTTTGTGTGCTTGGTGGTCGAAGCGGCGGCCGCTTCGCCGCCGCCGCGGGACACTCACGACGGCGGATAGGGGGTGGGACGCCCGCCTAGCGCATGGCGTCGACGTCGACGCCCACGCGGCGCAGGCCGGCGATGAAGCGGTGGACGTCGGCGAAGCTGCGGCGGATCTTTTCGACGTTGTCCGGACGCTCGTGCACGTGCTTGGGGACGATGACGCCGATGCGGCCGACGCGCTCGGCGATGCCCATCTCTTCCAGGCGGGCCACGTAGCGGCGGGTGGTCTCGTAGGGCAGCTTCAGCGAGGCCGACAGGGCCAGAACCGAGATCGGACGGCGCAGTTCGTCGGGCGGGGCCTCGTCGAGTTCGGCGTACTTGGCCTTGACGGCCTCATCCATGTGCTCGGTGTTGGCCGCCGTGATGGCGACATAGACGAGGCCCAGCAGCAGGTCGCCGCCGGTGCTCTCGGACAGCAGTTCGGCCTGGCGCAGGAAGAACTGGCCGGTCAGCCGGACGGCGGCGCGCTCGTGACGCGGCGCGGTCTCCTTGGCGGGCTCGGGCTTGAAGGCGGCTAGGGTTTTCATCGCGGCTCAGTCTAGCGCGGCTCATACCCAAAAGGCTGAACAGTGTTCCGCGGCCTGCGGTCGCAGGGATTCTACGTAGGTCGGACGCCGCAAGGCACGAAAAAGGGCGCGAAACCAACGGCTTCGCGCCCTCGTTCTATCGTGATCGGATAGTCTTAGGCGCGCACGCCGGTCAGCGGCGAGGAGCCGAAAGCCCCGGCCTTGACGTTGCCGCTCATCTTGTCGCCGTCGACGGTGACAGTGAATTCGAGCGTGATCGGGAAGGGTTGGGTGAGCTGGCTGGACCAGGAGAGGTTGTTGCCGTCCACCTTGCCCGAGATGGGCTGCTCGCCCTGGGCGCCCTTGAGCGTGCCGGTGAAGCTGTCGCCGCTGGTGGCGATGGTCAGCGTGCCCTGCTGCACGCCCATCGGCGAATTGATCGTCGTATTCCAGGTGCCGTCGGCGGACATCAGCGTCCTCTCCCGTTATGGTTGGTGGCGGGGGAGCTAACCAGCGGATGACGCGCGATGCAAGAGTGACGCCGCGTTCACTTTTGACGATTTTGGCAGCGGACGAGCCGATTCAGGTCGTGGACGGATGAAACGGGGGCGCGAGCCCCCCGCCCCTACTCCGCCGCCAGGGGCGCGGCCTTGCCGGCTTCGATCTCGGCGGCGCGGGCCTCGACCAGCTCGACGATGTGTTCGACCATGCGGTCGTTGTCCATCTTGTGGTCGGGCTTGCCGGCCAGATAGACCATCCCCGAGCCCTTGCCGCCGCCGGTGAAGCCGACGTCGGTCATCAGGGCCTCGCCCGGGCCGTTCACCACGCAGCCGATGATCGACAGGCTCATGGAGGTGGAGATGTGCGCCAGGCGCTGCTCCAGCTTGCCGACCGTGTCGATGACGTTGAAGCCCTGACGGGCGCAGGACGGGCAGGCGATGATGTTGACGCCGCGGTGGCGCAGGCCGAGCGACTTCAGGATGTCGAAGCCGGCCTTGATCTCTTCCACCGGGTCGGCGGCCAGGGACACGCGGATGGTGTCGCCGATGCCGGCCCACAGCAGGCTGCCCATGCCGATGGCCGACTTGATGGTGCCCGAACGCAGGCCGCCAGCCTCGGTGACGCCCACGTGCAGGGGGCAGTCGATCTGTTCGGCGAGCTGCTGGTAGGCGGCGACCGTCATGAACAGGTCGGACGCCTTCACGCTGATCTTGAACTCGTGGAAGTCCTCGTCCTGCAGCATGCGGGCGTGGAAGAGCGCGCTCTCCACCATCGCGTCCGGACAGGGCTCGCCGTACTTTTCCAGCAGTTCCTTTTCCAGCGAGCCGGCGTTGACGCCGATGCGCATGGAGCAGCCGTGGTCGCGGGCGGCCTGGACGACCTCCTTGACGCGGGCCTTGCCGCCGATGTTGCCGGGATTGATGCGCAGGCAGGCCGCGCCCGCCTTGGCCGCCTCGATGCCGCGCTTGTAGTGGAAATGGATGTCCGCGACGATCGGCACCTTGGCCTCGCGCGTGATCGTCGGCATGGCCGCCGTGGACTCCTCGTCCGGGCACGAGACCCGCACGATGTCGGCGCCGGCTTCCTCGAGCTGGCGGATCTGGCCCAGGGTGGCCGCGGCGTCCGCCGTGAGGGTGTTGGTCATCGACTGGACGGTGATGGGCGCGTCGCCCCCCACCAGGACGTTGCCGACGCGGATCTGGCGCGACTTGCGCCGGTCGATCTGGCGCCAGGGGCGCAGGTGGGTGTGTTCTTCAATCGCCATGATGCGCCAAGGATAGGGTCAAATGGGCCGAGGCCCAAGGGGTCGCGGCGCCACAGACGGCAAAAACCGATCCGCCGCCGGTCAGCTTCCGTACTGGGCCAGGGAGGTGGTGGGGTCCTTCAGCGGCCCGCGCGAGACGCCGGCCACATAGGCCGAGATCGCCGCCGGAGCGCCGACGTCCACCGCCAGGCCCTTGATCTGGGCGGGCGCGCGCCAGGCCTCGCCGGCCTTGAGGAAGGCGGTGAAATAGATCGCCCCGCCGCCGCCGTGGACGGTCAGGGTGGTGCCCTTGGTGGCCTGCAGGATGAGGCCGGGGCCGGGGTTGGGATCGCCGTAGATCTTGCCGGCCTGGACGAAGAGCGAGCCGATGGGCGGGGCGTTGGCGTCGGCCTCCGCCTGGGCGGCGAGGGCCGCGGGCGAGGCGGCCGGCGCGCCCTGGTCGAGCATGCCCGGCGGCACATAGGGCTTGGGGGTGGTGGCTTCCGGCGGCGGCGGCAGCGGCGCGCCCAGGGACACCACCCCGGTGGCCGGCTTGATCTGGGCCACCGGCACCTGGCGGACCTGGCGCGGCTGGCCGGCCTCGTTCTGGGCCATGGCGTGGCGCGCCACGTTCCAGCCGATCAGGGCGATCATCAGGGCGGCGGCGACGCCGGCCATGGGGCCGAAGCGGCGGGGCATGTTGTGGCGCACGCCGATGGGGGTGCGCAGGGAGGCGTCGTGCTCGGGGGCCTCGGCCTTGAAGCGGGCGACCACGGAGTCGGCGTCGAGGTCCAGGGCCTGGGCGTAAGCGCGCACATAGCCGATGGCGAAGGGCCGCGACGGCAGGGCGGCCATGTCGGAGGCCTCGATGGCGGCGATGTAGCTGGGGCGAATCCGGGTCATCTCGGCCACGGCGTCGATGGAAAGGCCCCTGGCCTCGCGGATCATGCGCAAAGACTGGCCGATGTTGTCGCCCTCGAGGATCACCCGTTGGGAACGCCGCGCGCTCCCGGGCGATCCCATCGCCGAGCCGGCGCCAACGACGTCGAAATCGGTAACCGCGCCCGTGTCCAGCGGCATGGCTACTTAATCCCCGACTCTCGCCAACCCCGGATAGGGGAAGGCCACCCAAAACGCACTAACGAGGCTTCGTTAACGATCCGTTGTGAATACCAGTGAAATCGCATGATTCCAATGGCCTAGACCGCGACATAAAGCTTCCTTGCGAGGGTCTCGATCTCGTTGCGGACCGATCCGCCGGTTCCTTTCAAAAGGCTCTCGACGCCCCGGCGCGCGGCCTCGCGATCGCAGGACAGGACCATCTGCTTGACCGGGCCGATGCCGGCCGGGGGCATGGACAGGGCCTCGAAGCCAAGGCCCACGAGGGCGAAGGCCTCCAGCGGCCGGCCGGCCATCTCGCCGCACACGGACACCGGCGTTCCGGTCTCCGCGCAGGCGTCGCGGATCGCCTTTAGGGCGCGCAGGGCCGGCGGCGAGAGCGGGTCGTAGCGGTCGGAAACCCTGGGATTTCCGCGGTCCGCGGCGAACAGGTACTGCATCAGGTCGTTGGTGCCGACGGAGACGAAGTCGGTCATCGGCAACAGGGCGTCCAGGTGCCAGATCAGCGACGGCGCCTCGATCATCGCCCCCACGTCCAGGCGCGAGGGGGCGGCGCGGCCGCGGCGCTGGGCCCAGGCGACCTCGTGATCCACCAGGGCGCGGGCGGCGCGGAACTCTTCCACGCTGGCCACCAGGGGGAACATGATCTTCAGCGCCCGCCCCCGCGCCGCGGCGATCAGGGCGCGCAGCTGCATGCGAAGCAGGGCCGGCCGGTCGAGCCCCATGCGCACGGCCCGCCAGCCCAGCGCCGGATTGTCCTCGCGCTCGGCCTCCAGGTAGGGCAGCACCTTGTCGCCGCCGAGGTCGAGGGTTCGGAAGGTCACCGGCATGTCGCCGGCCGCCTCCAGCACCCGCGCGTAGAGCGCCGTCTGGGCGTTCAGACGGGGCAGGTCCTCGGAGACCATGAACTGGAACTCGGTGCGGAAGAGTCCGATGCCCTCCGCCCCGGTCTCGGCCAGGATGTCGAGGTCGACGGCCAGGCCGGCGTTCATCAGCAGGGTGATCTTGGCGCCGTCACGGGTGAAGGCCGGCGTGTCGCGCAGCTTGGCGAACTCCGCCCGGCGCTGGGCGCGAACCTCCATGCGGGTGCGGATGGAGCTGACGACATCGGCGCGCGGGCGCAGGTAGGCCTCGCCGCTCTCGGCGTCGACGATCACCGGATCGCCCTCGTTGACCCGGTCGCGCAGGCCGGCCAGGCGGCCGACGCAGGGAATGTCCAGGGCCCGGGCGACGATGGCCGCGTGGCTGGCGGAGGAGCCCTCTTCCAGCAGCAGGCCGCGCAGCTTGTCGCGGTCGTATTCCAGCAGGTCGGCGGGGCCGAGGTTGCGGGCGATGAGGATGGCGTTGTCGGGCAAGGTCCGCTCGCCGGCGCCCTCGCCGGACAGGTGGCGCAGCAGGCGGTCGTTGAGGTCTTCCAGGTCGTGCAGGCGCTCGCGCAGATAGGGGTCGCGGGCCTGGCCGATGCGGGCGCGGTGCTCGGAGCGGACGCGCTCGACGGCGGCCTCGGCGGTGAGGCCCGAACGCACCGCCTCCTCCAGGTCGTGGTTCCAGCTCGAGGAGTGGGCCAGCATCTTGTAGGCCTCGAGCACGTCGTAGGACGCGCCCAGGATGCCCTGGTGGCCGTCGAGCATGGCGTCGATCTGGTTGCGCAGGTCGAGGATGGCGGTGGCCAGGCGCGCCTCCTCGGCGGCCGGGTCGTCGGACAGCAGCTGGCTGGCGGCCACCGGGGCCTCGTGCAGCACCGCCACGCCATAGGCCAGGCCATCGGCGAACTTGGCCCCCTTCATCCGCTCGGCGCGGTGGGGAGCGATCTCGACGTCCTTGAGGGCGTCCTGGCCGCGCTGGCCGCCCGAGGCGACCATCTCGGCCAGCACCATGGCGATGATCTGGAGGTCCTCGACCTCCTCCTCGCCATAGACGCGGCTGGTGCGGTTCTGGACCACCAGCACGCCGATGGCGCGGCCGCCGCGCAGCAGGGGCACGCCCAGGAAGGCGTGGAACGGGTCTTCGCCGGTTTCCGGGCGGTAGGAGAAGGCCGGATGGTTGGGCGCGTCGCTGAGATTCAGCGGCCGGCCGATGCGCATGATCTCGCCGACCAGGCCTTCGCCCGGCTTCATGCGGGTGACGTGGACGGCGCCGGGATCGAGGCCCTCGGTGGCGAACAGCTCCATCTCGCCGGAGGCGCGGCGCAGATAGATGGAGCACACCTCGGCGACCATCGAATTGGCGATGGTGCGCACGACCATGTCGAACTTGGCCTGGGTGGGACCGGCCCCGGCCATGGCTTCGCGAATCTGCTTGAGCAGATAGCGCGGACCGATCGGGCCTCCCGGGCTTGGCATGGCGTTTGGACGCTCCCCTTCTGAAGGCGCCTATAGCAGGTTTTGCGGCCCGAATAGCGAACCGGTGGCGCCTTGCGACGCGCGATTATGCCGCGCCGCCCATTTCTTGGACGCCGGCGAGGAACGCCGTCCCGAGCGTGGCCTTGCGCCGGGGGCCGGCCCGGCCGAAGCTCGCCCCAAGGACTGGCGCGCGGACGCCGGCCGACAGAGGGGGCGTCATGCGCAAGGGCTTGATCCTGTTCGTCCTGGGCTGGGCGCTGATCCTGGGCGGCGGCTTCTGGGCCAAGACCGTGCAGACCGGCGGCGGGGTCAGCGTCCGCGACGTGAGGCTGACGGGACCGGACGGCGTCGCCTTGAGCGCCGTGCTCTACCTTCCCGCCACGGCCACGGCCGCCCACCCGGCGCCGGGGATCCTGGCGGTGCACGGCTACATCAATTCGCGCGAGACCCAGGACGGCTTCGCCATCGAGTTCGCCCGGCGCGGCTATGTGGTGCTGGCCCTGGACCAGAGGGGCCATGGCTATTCCGATCCGCCGGCGTTCGCGGACGGCTTCGGCGGGCCGGCGGGGCTGGCCTGGCTGCGCTCGCTCCCCGAGGTCGACAAGGACAACATCGGCCTGGAGGGCCACAGCATGGGCGGATGGACGGTGCTGGCCGCCGCCAGGGCCATGCCGGACGCCTACCGGTCCATGGTGCTGGAGGGCTCGTCCACCGGCAGCGGCTTCGCCGCCGAGGGCGACCCGGCCTGGCCGCGCAACCTGGCGGTCGTCTACAGCCGCTACGACGAGTTCTCCAAGCTGATGTGGGGCGTCGACCGGGCCAAGGACGTGGTGACCAGCCCCAAGCTGGCCAAGGTGTTCGGCGCGCCGGCGCCAATCATTCCCGGCCGGCTCTATGGCGACGTGGCGGCGGGGACCGGGCGAATGCTCTACACGCCCGCCACCACCCATCCCGGCGACCATTTTTCCCACGAGGCCATCGGCGACGCCGCCGACTGGTTCGCCCGCACCCTGAAGGGCGGGACCCCGCGTCCGGCGGCGGACCAGGTCTGGCTGGGCAAGGAGATCGGCACGGGGATCGCCCTGGTCGGCTTCATCGCCCTGCTGCTGGGGACCTTCGACCTGCTGCTGCGGCTGCCGGTGTTCCGCGACCTGCCGGCGACGCCCGCGCCGGCGCGCACGCGCCGGGACGGCCGGTGGTGGGCGGCGCTGGTCCTGGGGGCGGCGATCCCGGTGCTGACCTTCTATCCGTTCATGGGCGTCGGCGCGGCCCTGCTGCCGCCGTCGGTCCTGTTCCGCCAGAGCATCACCAGCCAGATCATGGTCTGGGCGGTGCTCAACGCCTTGATCATCCTGGCGCTGGGCGCGGCCCTGCGCGGGCCGAAATCGCCGACCAACACGCGTTGGGGATCGAGCATCCTGATCGCGGTGCTGACCACGACCGTGGGCTATTTCGCCCTCTGGCTCAGCGACTGCTGGTTCACCACCGACTTCCGCTTCTGGGTGGTGGCGCTGAAGCTGATGAGCCCGACCCAGGCGGTGGCCTTCGCCTTCTATGTGATCCCGTTCACGGCCTTCTTCGTGGTCGCCCTGGGGGCCCTGCACAGGAACCTGGCTGTGGCCGGCGAGGGCGTGCTGGCGCGCTACGGGACGGCCAAGGCGGCGATGGCGGGCGGGTTCCTGGCGTTCCTGGCGGCGGAGTACATCCCGCTCTTCAGCCGCGACCTGCTGCTCAACCCCGAACAGCCGCTGAACACGGTGATCGCCATCCAGTTCCTGCCGCTGATGGCCATGGTGGGGGTGATCAGCGCCTTCGCCCGGAAGCGCACCAACAGCGCCCTGCCCGGGGCCCTGATCTGCGGCCTGGTGGTGACCTGGTACATGGTCGCCGGCACCGCCACCCACTGGGCCCACGGCATGCCCGCCTGGCCAACGGCCGCCAAGCCGCCGCCGGCAGCCAGCCCGGCGGCGGCTAGCGCGAGGAGCGGCCCAGGAGCTCGATGAGCTCGGCGGCCTTCTTGCGCTGTTCGGCGGCGTCGCCGCTGACGATGGCGCCCTCGATGCAGTGGTCGAGGTGGGTCTTGAGGAGTTCGCCCTCGACCTTGGACAGGGCCGCGCGGACGGCGCGGATCTGGGTCAGGACGTCGATGCAGTAGCGGTCTTCCTCGACCATGCGGGTGATCCCGCGCACCTGGCCCTCGATGCGGTTCAGGCGATTGACCAGTTGCGGCTTGTCGGTGCGATGCATGGGCGCAAGATATACCCCGGGCGGGTAATTGCAACATGCCCCCAGGGGGTATACCTGGACAGGCATGAGCGACGCCCCTCACGACCACGATCATCACGGCCATGCGCATCCGGAGGGTGGGCAGGACAGCGGCGAGACGGCCCTGGACCCGGTCTGCGGGATGACGGTGAAGCTGAACGCGGGCAAGCCGAGCTTCGAGCACGGCGGGACGACCTGGCATTTCTGCTCCAACGGCTGCCGGACCAAGTTCGAGGCCGATCCCGGCAAGTATCTGACCCCCCGCGCGCCCAAGCCGCCGGCGCCGGCGGGAACGATCTACACCTGCCCCATGCACCCCGAGGTGCGGCAGGTGGGGCCGGGCGCCTGCCCCAAGTGCGGCATGGCCCTGGAGCCCGAGGCCTGGTCCCCCGACCAGGCGCCGAATCCCGAGATCGCCGACTTCACGCGCCGACTGTGGGTCGGGGCGGTGCTGACCGCGCCGCTGCTGGTGGTCGAGATGGGCATGCACCTGTTCGGTCTGCGCCTGCCGATCCCGGCCCCGGTCAACGCCTGGGGGCAGTTCGTGCTGGCGACGCCGGTGGTGTGGTGGGCCGGTTGGCCGTTCCTGGAGCGGGGCGCCGCCTCGCTGAAGAGCGGCCACCTGAACATGTTCACTCTGATCGCCCTGGGGGTGATGGCCTCGTGGCTTTTCTCCACGACGGCGGTGCTGGCGCCGGGGCTGATCCCGGCCGACTTCCGCGGCATGGACGGGGCGCCGCCGCTCTATTTCGAGGCGGCGGCGGTGATCGTGGTGCTGGTGCTGGTGGGCCAGCTTCTGGAGCTGAACGCCCGCGAACGCACCTCCGGCGCCCTGCGCGCCCTGCTGGACCTGGCCCCGCGCCACGCGCTGCGGGTGCGGGCCGACGGGACCGACGAGGAGATCGCGGTGGAGGCCATCGCCGTGGGCGACGCCCTGCGGGTGCGGCCGGGCGAGAAGATCCCGGTGGACGGCGACATCGTGGAGGGCCGCACGGCGGTGGACGAGGCCCTGGTGACCGGGGAGTCCATGCCGGTGACCAAGACCGTGGGCGACGCGGTGGTGGCCGGGTCGCTGAACACCAGCGGCGGCTTCGTGATGCGGGCCCGCAAGGTGGGCGCCGACACCCTGCTGGCCCAGATCGTCCAGCTGGTGGCCCAGGCGCAGCGCTCGCGCGCGCCGATCCAGGGGCTGGCGGACCGGGTGTCCGGCTGGTTCGCGCCCGGCGTGGTGGCGGCCGCGGCCGTGGCCTTCGCCGTCTGGGCGCTGGCAGGGCCGGAGCCCCGGCTGGCCCACGCCCTGGTGGCGGCGGTGTCGGTGCTGATCATCGCCTGCCCGTGTGCGCTGGGCCTGGCGACGCCGATCTCGATCATGGTGGGGGTCGGTCGCGGCGCCCACGCCGGGGTGCTGGTCAGGAACGCCGAGGCCCTGGAGCGCTTCGAGACGGTCGACACGGTGGCGGTGGACAAGACCGGCACCCTGACCGAGGGCCACCCCGCCCTGACCGCCCTGGAAACGAACGGCGGCTTCGACGAGGCCGAGCTGCTGCGCCTGATCGCGAGCCTGGAACGGTCCAGCGAACACCCCATCGCCAAGGCGATCGTGCGCGCCGCGGCCGAGCGGGGCGCGGCCCTGGCGCCGGCCGCCGACTTCGACGCCCCGGCCGGGCGCGGTGTGCAGGGGACGGTGGAGGGCCGGCGCGTGCGGGTCGGCAGCGCCGCCTTCCTGGCCGAGGCGGGGGTGGACGCCGCCGCCCTGGAGCCCCGGGCCGACGCCCTGCGCGGCGAGGGGGCGACGGTGGTGCTGGCCGCCGTGGACGGCGCCCTGGCCGGACTGATCTCCGTCGCCGACCCGATCCGCGCCTCGACGCAGGCGGCGGTGGACGCCCTGCACGCCGAGGGGGTGCGGCTGGTGATGCTGACCGGCGACAATGTCGCCACCGCCCGGGCCGTGGCGGCCAAGCTGGGCATCGACGACTTCCGCGCCGGAGTGTCGCCGTCCGACAAGGCCGCCGTGGTGCGCGAGCTGCGCGCCCAGGGCCAGGTGGTGGCCATGGCGGGCGACGGCGTCAACGACGCCCCGGCCCTGGCGGCGGCGGACGTCGGCGTGGCCATGGGCGGCGGCACGGACGTGGCCATCGAGAGCGCCGGCCTGACCCTGCTGGGCGGCGACCTGGGCGCCCTGGTGCGGGCGCGGCGGTTGTCCAAGGCGGTGATGCGCAACATCCGCCAGAACCTGGTGTTCGCCTTCCTGTACAATGTCGCCGGCGTGCCCCTGGCGGCCGGCCTGCTGTTCCCGGCGTTCGGCCTGGTGCTGTCGCCGGCCATCGCGGCGGCCGCCATGAGCCTGTCGTCGGTGAGCGTGGTCACCAACGCCCTGCGCCTCAACGCCGTGCGCCTGTGAGGCCCTTGTTTTCGAGATCGAGCCCTGGAGTTCCCATGCGAAAAACCCTCTTCCCCAGCCTCGCCGCCATCGCCGCCCTGGCGCTGGCCGGAGGGGCCCAGGCCCACGCCCGGCTGGTGTCCTCCGACCCGGGCGCGGGGGCCAAGGTCAGCAAGTCGCCGGCGATGATCGACCTGCAATTCAACGAGCGCCTGGAGCCGAAATTCTCCGGTTTCACGGTGACGCGGAACGGCGCGCCGGCGGACGTCGGGCCGGTGAGCCTGGACGGACCGAAGGGGCTGATGGCCATGCCGGCCAAGGCCCTGCCCAGCGGCGCCTATGTGCTGCATTGGCATGCGGTGACGGCCGACGGCCACCGCACCGAGGGGGACGTCGCCTTCCAGGTGCGTTAGGCGGAGGGGGGCGTGGACGGGGCGGACAGGCTTCAGATCATCCTGATCGCGGCGCGGTGGGCGCACGTCGCCGCCGCGTGCCTGATGGCCGGCGGCCCGGCGATGAGGCTGCTGGCGGGACCGGAGCAACGGACCGGGCGGGGCGCCGGCGCCCGGTTCGGCTGGCTGGCGGCGGCGGCCGTGGCCCTGGCCAGCGGCGTGGCGTGGGCAGCGGCCCAGGCCGGCCAGATGAGCGGCGAGCCGGCCGACGCCCTTCGGCCGGCGGCGGTCGCCGAGGTGCTGACCGGCACGGCGGTCGGCCACGTGTGGATCCTGCGCCTGGCGATCTTGGCGGCGAGCCTGGCGATCGGCCTGGCGCCGGTCGGACGGCGGCGGCTGTGGCTGCAGGCGATTGTCGGGATCATCGCGCTGGCGAGCCTGGCGTGGACGGGCCACGGGGCGGCCGACGAGGGCTGGCGCGGCGGGGTCCACCTGGCGTCGGACGCGGCGCATCTGGCGGCCGCCGGCCTTTGGCTGGGCGCCCTGCCGGTGCTGCTGAGCCTGGCTTTCGGGCGGCCGGAACCGGCGACGAGCGCCCTGGCGCGATTTTCCGGGGTGGGGCCGGCGCTGGTGGCGGTCCTGACCGCGACGGGGCTGGTCAACGCCTGGCTGCTGGTCGGCTGGCGTCCCCTGGGCGCGCTGGCGGCGTCCGGCTATGCGCGGCTGCTGGCGATCAAGCTGATCCTGTTTGCGGCCATGCTGGGCCTGGCGGCGGTGAACCGGCTGCGCCTGACGGCGGCCGTGGCTGAGGACGGCGAGGCCGCCCTGCCCCTCCTGCGCGTCAGCCTGGCGGTGGAGACCGCCCTGGGCCTGGGCGTCCTGGCTGTGGTGGCCGTGTTGGGGCTTCAGGCCCCGCCGACATCGTTCTGAAACCTCAGCGGCATTGAACGCGGGCCGTCCGCCCCCATAGTGAGCCCCGTGCAGCAGACCATCCCTGAAACCACCGCGGCGGCCCCGGTCGCCGCCGCACCCGAAGCCGATGGGCTGAAGGGCGGGCCGCTGTACTGGGCCGTGCTGTCGGTGGCCCTGACGATCATGATGACGGTGCTGGATTCCTCCATCGCCAACGTCGCCCTGCCGGCCATCGCGCGGGACTTCGGCGCCGCGCCGGCCGAGAGCATCTGGATCGTCAACGCCTACCAGCTCGCCATCGTGGTCTCGCTGCTGCCCCTGGCGAGCCTGGGCGAGATCTTCGGCTACCGGCGCATCTACCAGGGGGGGCTGGCGGTGTTCACCGTGGCCTCGCTGACCTGCGCCCTGTCGCACGACCTGGTGACCCTGAGCGCGGCGCGGACCCTGCAGGGGTTCGGGGCGGCGGGGGTGATGAGCGTCAACGGCGCGCTGCTGCGGTTCATCTATCCGCACCGGCTGCTGGGACGGGGCATCGGGATCAACGCCATGGTGGTCTCGGCCGCCTCGGCCCTGGGCCCCAGCGTCGCCTCGGCGATCCTGGCGGTGGGCCCCTGGCCGTGGCTGTTCGCCGTGAACATTCCCGTCGGGATCGCGGCCTTCCTGCTGGCGCGCGCGTCCCTGCCCGGCAATCCCCTGGCCGACCGGAAGTTCGACGCCCTGAGCGCGCTGCTGAACGCGGCGACCTTCGGTCTGGTGATCAGCGGCGTCGACGTCCTGACTCGGACGCGGTCCAAGCTGCTGGGGGCTCTGGAGCTGGCGGGCGGCATCGTGGTCGGCACCCTGCTGGTGATGCGCGAGTGGCCGCGGCCGCGGCCCCTTGTGCCC
>Ga0265327_10000662_pt1 | contig 55374 bp, 54 predicted proteins | sample 41621metaG_FD_202089 | JGI IMG/M metagenome (GOLD analysis project Ga0265327, IMG submission 202089) | Rhizosphere microbial communities from Carex aquatilis grown in University of Washington, Seatle, WA, United States - 4-16-21 metaG | ecosystem: Host-associated > Plants > Roots > Rhizosphere... | reverse complement strand
TGCAAAGCCCGATATTCAACATCCCCGGCCAGGTTATGCAGAACATGACCAACGTCGCCAAACTGCTTCCCGATGTTATTGTCTCAGCGGGCTTTTCAGTGCTCAGCACGGTTAGTGGTGTCCAGCGCGCCTTTGGCGATACCGCGCAAGCGGTGTACGACGGGGTTCGCGCCGGCAACCTCGGGGCGGCTGTGAACGCGATCCTCAACGCGCCGGCCGTGCTCACCAACGCATTCCTGAACGGGTATGCACCGACGGGAGCCGCAGGCATTCTGAGCTCCGGATTTGGCTTGGTCCCCTTGATGGTGATCAGCATTCGCCAAGCCATCGCGCAAGCGCTGGGCGCACCGGTACCAGTCGCGGCGACGGTGGCCGACGTCGGACCGGCCACCCTTCCGTCGGCCGCCTTGTCGGTTGCGGCGGTCACGCTGGGCGCTGAGAAGGTGACGACGCCTGATGCCGCAAAGTCCGCAGCGGCGAAGGTCGGGGCTACAAAGACCACCCCGACCGAACCCGCCGCGACGGTGCCCGCCGTGTCGAGTGCAGCGGATCCTGTCTCGACTTCACCCGAAACACCCTCCACCGCAACCGAAACGAAGCCGGAATCGGGTACAACCGCGGAGAGCGCCAGCACGCCAAACGGGGGCGCCGACGCGGCCGGCGGCACCAAGACCGGTACGCCCGGCACGGCCGGTGAGCCCACGAAGCCCAGCGGATCGACCGGGAGCGAGACGGGTTCGGGCGGCACCGCCAAGCCAAAGGGCGGCGCGACCAGCGGTACGAAGCCCGGTACGCCTGGCAAGGCCACGGACGGTCTGACGAAGGCGATCAACTCCGCGGGGGAGAACCTGAAGTCCTCGTTGAACAAGTTCGGCGCCGGCCTCAAGAACGGCTTCGGCAAGCCGGCCAAGCCCAGTAAGAGTGGTAGCAGCGCCGGCGCAAGCAGCGCAGGCGGCAGCAGCAAGTAACCGCATCCTGGACCAATCGGCTCCTCCTGCGACGACCGGGGAGGGGCCGATTGCTGCCATTAGACAGGCCACTGCGTCAGGCATCGCCGTTATCCGGTGCGTGGCCGAGCTATTTCCGCAGGCAATATCTATGCAGAAATAGCTTTCTATTATTCAATTCTCAATACCGAATAGCTAATAACGAATAATGAATGCGACACGGCAATAGCAACGTATTCAATATGTGCACGGAATTTAATTGAGGGCGAGTTATGTTTTCTTCGCATTACCGCGGCGCGGCACCTCGCCCACGTCGCTACCTTCACCTCTTGGAGATAACAATGCGATCGAATACGTCCACGTTGCGTCGTGCCGGCGCCATTACTCCGATGGCGCTTGCTGCTGCACTTTGTTTCGCCGGGGCGGCGCATGCAGCCGTCTCTGTGAATTGGAGTTGTCAGGCCTCGGTTGGGACTTCGAGTATGACAACCTCGGTTACCACGACCGCGCCGGGTTCGGTGACCGCGGGTTCTCCTGTGGCCATCACCATTGCACCGGGTTCATCGACGGTTCCGACGTCGGCGGCCGGAGTTACGGTCGTCAAGATCAGCAACATGAAGATGCTCATACCGGTGCCGGCCAACTCGACGTATGTCTCCTCCAGTGCATCCGGTGGATCTGTCGCCGGCACGACGGCCCTCGTCGGCAGTAATGTCGTGCTCACCGTTCCCGGCCCAATTTCCGGTGGGGCGACGTATACCCCGCCCCAAGTCACCATCAACGTGACGGCCAACGCTCCCGGCTCAATTACCAGCAAGTATGCCGGCACCAGCTACACCGACCCCGGCATGACCTTCACCACCACCGTGAAACCGCCGCTTCTTCCTCAAATCGACGTCGCAACCGCGTGCTACCCGAATCCGTCTCCGACGCTCACCACCACGACCGTCACCTAACTCTGGATGGCGCGCAAGAAATAGCCGGCTGTACATAGGGCGGCGCTGATGGGATCAGGGACAGATTCAGCGCACAGCCTGGGGAAGTGCAGCGGTGGATGGCCCTCGACTGGATTGAATGACCGGCCCAGTCGGGGGTCATCGCGATTTCCAGTGGTGCCACGCTGGGAAGTTGAGTTCCACGACCCGGCAGGTGTCGCCGGCCAAGGCGGTGACAAAGTTGGCCATCGACAGATCTAGCCAAAGCGTCAATAATTCCATTCGGAACCACTCGGCCATCGCTATGATCAGGCCGAGTCGCAAAGGACACCTTGGGGGAGGGCTTTCGTCCGATGGCATCTGAACTCGCTCGTATCGCCGCAGATCTGAAGAGAAGACTGGAGTCTTTTCATGGAGCCGTCGATGAATTGGCACACGAACTGATGAGGATGCTCGGCGTCAATCACACGGATCTACGTGCTCTGTTACTCGTTCTCCTCACGGGCGAGAAGGCAACGACGCCGGGAGTCCTGGCCGACCGGCTCGGTCTCACTGCTGCCGGAACCACGATTGTGCTCAACCGCCTGGAGAAGCTGAGTTACGTCAGCCGATCGCTACATCCGACCGATCACCGCCGAGTAATCGTGTTGGGCACAGAACTTGCGGCTCGCCGTATCTCGGAACTCACCGCCCCGCTGCTGGATCAGGGTGGCAAGTTGTTGTTGAGCTACAGCGCGGCGGAGATTGCCTTGATCGTCGGGTTCCTCACTCGTACGGGCGAACTACAGCAAGCTCATCTGAAGCGGATGCGCGAATTGGAACCGTATCCGCATTAGGAGTCATCGTCGAGCTTCAGAACCGTGAACCGTGCGGCTGGTACGGCCCGGAAACGTCACGGAGGCAGCCGATTTCGTAGCCGCTCTGGATCGTCCAGTTACCGGGCGTAGTCTTCAGGCGACTGCTCGACAATCGGAGGCATACCAATGACCGAAGCACCGCAGACCGCGTTGGAATTGCGGTCATTGGTGACACCCGACGGCATGCTCGAACTCTCGCTGCGTGACGTCGACATTCCGGCCCCAGCCGCGGACCAGGTCGTCGTCCGCGTCGAGGCGTCGCCGGTCAACCCGTCGGACCTGGGTCTGCTGATTCCGAGTGCGGCGGACATGTCGGCCGCGACGGTCTCGGGCACGCCGGAGCGTCCCGTCGTCACCGCGCCGCTGCAGCCAGGGGCGCTGGCACAGCTGTCGGTCCGCGTCGGTCAATCACTTCCCGTCGGCAACGAAGGCGCGGGCACCGTCGTGGCGGCGGGGGAGTCGGCGGCGGCGCAAGCGCTCCTGGGCAAGATCGTGGGCATCGCAGGCGGCGCCATGTATTCGCAGTACCGCGTCGTCAATGCCGCGGCCTGTCTGGTGTTGCCCGACGGCGCCACGGCGAAGGACGGGGCGTCGTCGTTCGTCAACCCGCTGACCGCGCTGGGCATGGTGGAAACCATGCGCCGCGAAGGACATTCGGCCCTGGTGCATACGGCGGCGGCGTCGAACCTGGGGCAGATGCTGGTCAAGATCTGCCTCGCCGACGGGGTGCCGCTGGTCAACATCGTCCGCAAGGCCGAGCAGGAAGAAATCCTGCGCAACCTGGGTGCGACGTACGTATGCAATTCCGCCGCACCGACTTTCGAGCAGGACCTGGTCGACGCGCTCAAAGCCACGTCCGCGACGTTGGCGTTCGACGCCACTGGCGGCGGCACCTTGGCGAGCCAGATTCTTGGCGGCATGGAGCAGGCCGCCAACGCGACTGCGACGCAGTACTCCCGCTACGGCTCGGCCGTTCACAAGCAGGTGTACATCTACGGCAGCCTCGACACGAGCCCCACCGTCCTCACCCGAAGCTTCGGCATGGCGTGGGGTGTCGGCGGCTGGCTGCTCACGCCGTTCCTCGCCAGTGCGGGGCCGGAGGTCATCGGCAGGCTGCGGGCACGCGTCGCCGCGGAACTCACCACGACCTTCGCGAGCACGTACACGCAGGAAGTCTCACTGGCCGGCCTGCTCACGCCCGAGGCGTTCAACAGCTACCTCAAGAAGGCGACCGGCGAGAAGTTCCTGGTGACGCCACAATCGGCCCCGTAGCTGGCAAATCCCTGTCATGCGCGCCGTAAGACGGGCGTACCGAAGGAATCTCAGCTACCTTACGGCGCATGATCTCCGTCGTCATCCCGTGCCGTGATGGTGCCGGCGAACTCGCCAATCAATTGGACGCGTTACTCGCGCAACAAACGTGCGCCGAGTTCGAGATTGTCGTGGCTGACAACGGGTCAACCGACGGCACCGCCGACTTGGTGCGCTCCTACCCGGACCCGCGCGTCCGCGTCGTGGATGCCGGCCGGGCACCGGGCGCCAACGTCGCTCGCAACGTCGGGGTCGCCGCGTCCAAGGGTGAGTTCATTCTGCTCACCGACGCGGACGATGTGGTCCACGACGGGTGGATCGAGGCATACCACCGGGCGTTCCTGCGGGGAGCGCAGGCGGTCGGCGGTGGGCTTGACCGCATCCTCGGAGACGGCACGCTGTTGGCCCGCGAACGCCGGCTCTACCCGGCGCTGGCTCGCAAGGATGTGTTTGCGAACGGCACGAACTGTGGCTTCACCCGTGAGGTGTTTTGCCGGGTCCACGGCTTCGACGAATCGTTCAAGGGTGGTGCCGATGAGGTCGACTTCTTTTGGCGCGTAGCCGAAGCCGGGTTCATGTTGGAGTTCGTGCCTGACGCTGTGGTGAGCAAGGTGCAGCGCACGGAGCTGAAGGCGGCGTTCAGTCAGTATCGGAATTTCGGCCGCGGTGAGGCGCGCATGCTGGACAAGTTCCGCCCGTGGTGGCTGGGGCCCGCCGCGGTGGGGGCTGCGTTTCAGTCGATCGTATGGGCTACGGCGTGGTTGTCCGGCGTCGCCCGCCGAAAGACGACGTGTGCGCTGGCGTGGAACCTCGGCGCGCTGCAGGAAGCCGTACAGCTGCTGCGCGTCCGTGCGGCCGGCCGAGCGTAGGTCAGGGCCGACTCCGCAGTCACCGCACAATTTGCTGACGGGCGTCATCACATTGGTGACAGCCACCGTGTGATGGCTCAAAGGTGGCCGTCCGGTGGCCAGTGCGTCAATTTACGGTTTGCTAGAGGTTTGTCATTTGCGTGCCGCGGGATGGCTGACGGTCGTACCCTGCTTACCAGTCGACATCGATTCACGGCCGGTCAACGGCGCCCGGCCACACCTCGATCTGACGCTGGAGTGCCATGACGAAACCACGGCCGCCACTGCAGCCGTTGCCGCCCGTCGCTGCGGGTCAGGTCCATGCGCCGCTCAACCGGGATCGCACTCCGCCGTACAAGATCGCCGGCCTGATCATGGCTCTTGTTGCCGCCGCGGGGATGGCGCTCACCTGGCTCCAGTTCCGTGGGGCTTTCGAGAGCAAGGCCCAGGTGTACGTGCTGGCCAGCCGCGCCGGTCTCTCGATGGACAACGGCTCGAAAGTCACCTACAACGGCGTGCCGATCGGCCGGTTGAAGGGCACCGAGGTGGTGACCACTGCCGGCGAGCGGCCCGAGGCCAAACTGATCCTCGACGTCGAGCCGCAATACCTCGGTGTGCTGCCGCGGAACGTGGACGTGAAGCTGCTCGCCACAACGGTATTCGGCAACAAATACATATCCATGACCTCGCCGCCGAACCCGACACCGCAGCGGCTCAAGGCCGGCGACACCGTCAACGCCGTCAGCGTCACCACCGAATTCAACACGCTGTTCGAGACCATCACCGCGATCTCCGAGCAGGTCGACCCGGTGAAGCTGAACGCGACATTGACCGCCGCGGCGCAGGCGCTCGACGGGCTGGGTGACAAGTTCGGTCAGTCGCTGGTCAACGGCAACGTCATCCTGGCCGATCTCAACGAGCGGATGCCGTCCATCCGGCACGACAACCGGGCACTTGCCGATCTCACCGAGGTCTACGCGGCCGCGTCCCCGGATTTGTGGGACGGCCTCAAGAACGCGGTGACCACCGAGCGTGCCTTGAATGATCAGCGCGACAACATCGATCAGGCGCTGATGGCATCGGTCGGGTTCGGCAACACCGGCGGTGACATCTTCGAACGTGGCGGGCCGTACCTGGTCCGTGGCGCCCAGGATCTCCTCCCGACGGCCCAGGTCCTGGACAAGTACAGTCCCGAAATTGATTGCGGGATAAGGGCTCTCCCGCGCGCGGTGAAGGCAACGGCCTTCGCCGTCGGCGGGAACGGATACTCGCTGATATCGCACACTGCGCTCGTCGGCTCGGCGAACCAGTACGTCTACCCCGACAACCTGCCGCGGATCAATGCCAGGGGAGGGCCCATGGGCCGGCCGGGGTGCTGGACGGTCACCAGGGACATCTGGCCCATGCCGTACATGGTGATGGACACCGGTGCGTCGATCGCGCCGTACAACCATTTCGGTCTCGGTTCGCCATTCGCGTCCGAGTACGTCTGGGGCCGTCAAGACGGCGAGAACACCATCAACCCCTGAGCATTGTTGGCGGGCCGCCGCAGCGTTAGCCTTGATCAAGAGGTATGCGGCGTGACAGGAACGGCTTCCGGTTCCAGCAGTGGGCTCGGCCAGCGGCTCGTAGATGCCGCCGGTGGTTCCGCCGCATGTGTCGGCAGCCATCAGGACGTATTGCAGCGCATGGTCGATCATGCCGTCCGCGAGATACCCGCCGCGAAGTACGCAGGTGTGACCACCGCTGTCTTTCCCGCCCAGTTGGACACGGTCGTCATGACACATCCGTATGCCGCCGTGGTGGATGCCATCCAGCAGTATCAGCACCAAGGTCCGTTCCTGAGCGCGGCGTGGAAGCGCGACGTCCTACGGGTGAACGACCTCGAGTCCGACGATCGCTGGCCGAGCTATCGACGAGATGTGCTCAGATCGACGCCCATCCGCTCGGTGCTGTCGTTCCGCCTGTTCACCACGGCACGGTCGGTCGGCGCTTTGATGATCTACGCGAACGAGCCCAACGCGTTCGACCGGCACGCCGAGGAGATCGGCTATGTGGTGGCCACGCACACCGCCCTGGCAGTCGGCGGCGCGCCGCCTCGCGACTTGGTGCGTCACGTGCTGGATGACTGGGATGTGGTGCGGCAGGCGAAAGTGCTTTTGATGGAACGGTTTCAGGTCGGTGGTTCAGAGGCCTTCCAAATGCTGAAACGCCTATCGCTGAGCAGTAGCGGGGACCTGCTCGGGCTGTCCCAACGGGTAATCGAGAAGGCCAAACAGCTCTGATCGACCAACTTCGATCGTCGCGGGGTTTGGCTACAGGACGTTCTCGGGACCCACGGCCGCCCAGACGATTTTGCCGGTCGGCGTCGGGAGGTTTCCCCACCCGCGAGTCAGCGCAGTCACAATGGCCAGGCCTGATAGCTCGCTGGTGCCGCAGCGGCCCTCTTCCCTGCGCTGCGCCAGCGCGGTACTGGCGTCCTCGACCGCTACCGCCACCATCCGGCCGTCGTACTCCAGGCGAAGCGTGGGCGCGGAGTCCGTGTGCCGCAGCACGTTTTCGACGAAGGCTGTGGCGACCATTGCCGCAACCGGGATCAGGGGGGCGCACGACCATCCGGACAACCAGCCGGCGACCAATCGTTGTGCGTCGATGATGCTGCTGACGTGCGGAGGAAGTTCGGCCCGCGCCCGACGCCTCGATCGCGGCCACTCGTCGCTCACCGACTGCAGTGCTTCCTGCGCTGTGGCGAATGTCGGTACGTAGCGCGTGATACCGCGCCGGCGGATGAGTTCGCGGGCGGCGTCATTGGCGCACACCAGCAGGATCGGCACGTTCGGCCAGGTTCGGATGTGCCAGCGGGCACTTGAGAACACCGACCACGCGGACGCGTCCGGCACGCGCAATTCGTTGACATCGACGATCACCACGCGGGGCTCGTCCAATGCGGCCTTGACCATGCTGTCGCGCAGCGTGCGATATGACGCACCATCGAGTTCGCCGGTGCAGCGCAACGTGTATTCACCGCACCCCCCGAAGAGAGGCGCGCTGACGCGCAGCAACTCAGCCATCGGTGCCCGCCGCCGTCCGTCGTGAGGTCGGCCTCCGGAGCGTGTTCTGTTCGGCCACTGTGCCCACCCCAATTCCACCTGTGCCGACTCCCGGCCATCGGGCCGGCGTACTGACTGCCTACCCGGTGTCGGTCGGCTGAAACGGCGCATGGCAAGGAGCGGGGCCACTTGTTCAGCGGGCCATCGAAAAGCCAACAGTGGCTGGACAGGCTGCTCGGCAGGCGCTACTTCTGGCGGCTGCAGTTCGGCTGAGCCGGTTTGGCCGGCCACGTGCAGACGTTGAGGTAGGTCTCCTTGCCGAACCCGCCGCCGTCGAATACGCCGTAGCTGTCGCCGTGGGTACCGGTGTACGTGGCGCCGCCACCGCCGTCGGACCCACCGACGGACGACACGATGGTGGTGACGGTCCAGCCCTTGCCTTCCAGCGCTGCCTTGTATGCGGTCACGACGTCGGAGGGTGCGGCGGCCACCTTGAAACTGACGTGAATCCCGTTGTCCGCGATGGTGTCCGGCCCATAGGTCTGGGCGGTGCCGGCGGGTGTCGGCACCAGCGCCTGCAGTTGTGCGGGACTCGCCGCCGACGCGGTGCCGGTCGGTGCCGCGCTGGATGATCCCTTGGCTCCGGAATCGGACGCGCTGCTGCAGCCTGACGCGAGGCCGATTACCGCCGCCGCGACGGCAATCGAACGGATTGCGTTGCCCATGGTCGCTCCCATCCTTGATCGCACCGTAGCAACGTAATCGTCGGAATGGTCAAAAACGGCGCGGTTAGGCGGCTGAGTGCACCGCACCTACGATGCGAACGTGGTTGGGGAAGGCTGGATAGCGCACATCCCGACGGCCACCTACGGGCCGCCTCGGCTCGGTAGTGCCGTCATCGCCCGGCCGGCGGTCACCGGAATGCTGGCTGGTTCGAACGCGGAACTGGTGGTGATCACCGCGCCCGCCGGATACGGCAAGACGACCGCGGCGGCGCTGTGGGACGACTCTGATGCGCGTCCGTTCGCCTGGGTACGGCTCGATCACCTCGACAACGACCCCGCGCACCTGCTGCTGCACCTGGTGACCGCGGTAGATCAGGTCGCCCCGGTCGATGCCGCGACGTTTCAGTACCTCCGCGGCGCCGGCCGGTCTGTCGAAACCCAGCTGGTTCCCGCGACGATTGCGGCACTCGAGTCCGCCGGGCCGATCGTGTTGGTGCTGGACGATATTCATGAGCTGACGCACGAGGCCGCGCTGTCGGCCTTGCGGGCCCTGGTTCAACACGCCCCGGCATCGACAACACTGACGCTGATCGGCCGGACGGCGCCGCCGCTCGATCTGGCGCGGCGCCGGCTGCAGGGCGACGTGCTCGAGGTCGGCACCGAAGAGCTGAAACTCTCGGTCGCAGAGGCGGAGTCGGCTCTCGGCTCGGTTGGCGGTCCGGCCGGCGCGACGGCTGCGCTGGTCGTCGACCGGTGCGAGGGCTGGGCGGCCGGCGTGGTGATGGCGGCCATGGCGTTGCGCGACGGGTCGTCCGCGGACGCGATCACCGGACGTCACCGCCTGGTCGCTGACTATCTGGTCGAAGAGGTACTCGGCCGGCTGGAGCCGGCAGTCGAATCGTTCCTCGTGGAATCCGCGGTGCTCGACCACTTCAGCGCCGACGATCTGAACAGCGTGCTGCAACGCGATGATTCGGCCGACATGCTGAGCGCGATCCACGCCTCGGGCAACTTGTTCCTGGTCGCGCTCGACGCGCAGGGCGTCGAATACCGGTACCACCGATTGTTCGCCGATCTGCTGCGCGCGCGGTTGCGCAATCGCGATCCGGAGCGGTTCCGCGCCCTGTCCTCCCGCGCGGCGGAGTATCTCGAGCGCGCCGGTGACATCGACGGTGCCCTGTTGCAGGCACTCGCGGCCGACGACCTGGCACACGCGGCGGCGCTGGTCGAACGCGATGCCGTCCGGCTCGGATTCGACGGCCGCGCAGGCATCTTGGAGCGCCGGCTGAGCCTGCTCGACGAGCACGTCTTCGCCGATCACCCCGATGCCGCGATCGCCCGGGCCTGGTTCGGGCTGACAGTGGGGGACGCCGATCTGATCCAGCGGTCGCTGCTGCTGGCGGCGGCCGCGGACCGTGGAACGGCCGTGGCAGACGGAGCGCCATCGGTGAAAGTGGCCGCGGCCCTGGTCGGTTCGCTCGTCGGAATCGGCGGGGTGCTCGAGGTGGTCCGGCACGCCGATACGGTGTGCGCCGCCGGCGACCACTTGGTCAACCCGTGGTGGGGCGCGGCCGCATCGGTCAAAGGCGGTGCGCTGTCGATGGCCGGTGACCCCGAAAACGCCAGGGCGACATTGGAATCGACACTGCCGGTCCTCGATGACCTACCTGGATTCCGGGCCGTGGCGCTGGCGCATCTGGCCTTGCTCGACCTCGATGATGGGGCCCTGCAGTCCGCGGCGCAGCGCAGTGCCCAGGCCCGCGGCATCGTCAACTCCCGTGATCTGTGCGATCTGGTGCCGGTGGTGTTGGTGTACGCGGTGGACGGGCTGGTGCGGAGCCACCGCGGCGACACGGCCGGGGCACGAGAGGCGGTGCGGGGCACCGAACGGCTGCTGGATCGACTGGGTGACCTGGCAGCGCGTACCGCGGCACTGGGACATGCGCTCACCGCGGCCACCGCCCTCGAGATCGACGATCCGGAACTGTGCCGGCGCCATCTCGACGCGGGGCTCCTGGCTTCGCGTCGCGAACCTGACGCGACCGCGGTGCACCTGCGGTTGGCGCGCGTGCGGGAATTGCTTGCCGCACATGCACAGCACGGGCCACGGTCAGCCCTGACCGCGGCCGAGCTGCGTCTGCTCCCACACCTGGCCACCCACCTGTCGCTGCAGAAGATCGCCGGTGAACTGCATCTGGGCCGGGAGACCGTGAAGAGCCAGGCCAAGGCGATCTACCGCAAGCTGTCGGTCTCGTCGCGCGCCGAGGCGGTGGCCGAGGCGGCGCGGCTCGGCTTGCTCGACCCGCCCTGACCCGTCAGGCGTTGCGGGCCAGGAAGCGGGCGAACGGGATCAGCATGGTGAACTCGGCGATCAGCACGACGGTGATCATCACCGTTACGCGCGGATTGTCGAAGTTCTGGCCGGCCACCACGAAGGCCGCCGCGGCATTGCGTTGTGCGGTACCGAGCGCGAGCACGGGCCGGGCGGTGGTACTGAAAAAGACCAGAGCCCAGCCGATTCCGGCGCACACGGCGGTGTAGACGACGGCCGCAAGAATGCCTCGCGTGCCGTACACCGAGAGCACTTCCCGGAAATTGGCGACGATGGTCAGGACGACCACCAGCACCATGCTGACGGTGCTCAACAACCCGACGGCAGGCCTGACGCGGGCCGCGGTATCCGCGGACTGCTTCCGCCAGAACAGCCCGATCGCCAAGGGGATCAGCATGAGAATCACGAGTGAGGAGGCGATCGCGAGCGGATCGACCGCCGACCCCGTGAGGAAGATCGGCAACACGATCGGCACGTAGGCCACGGTCGTGATCATCAGCAGCACCATCAGGCCGACGGTCAGCCCGGTATCTGCCTTGGCGAACTCGGCGAGCTTGATCAGGAAGGGTGCGCCTGCGGCCAGCCCGCACAGCAGCAGTCCCACACCCAGTGGCTCATCGAGGTCCAACAAGCGCGACAACCCGACCGCGACCAATGGTGCCGCAACGAAATTGGCGACCAGGGCCAGGCTCACCACCCGAAAGTCCTTGAGCGGCGCGAGGATCTGAGCCGGGGTCAGACTCAACCCGACGCCCAGGGTGCTGGACACCACGAAGAGGACGACGGCGATGTTGGCACCGCGCGCCGCCAGCTCGATCAACGTCACATCGTCACCAGATTGCGCCAGAACGACTTCAGGCTGTCGCTGGCGCCGAACAGCGTCGTGAAATGCGTGGAGTCGACCAGCACGATGTCACCGGCACGGTCACCGGACGGCGGCAGGTGGATCAACGCGTTGAACTCCGTGTTGCCGGCCAGGGTGAACGGGTGCGGCCGGGTCTGATCGATCAGCTGCCGGCCCAGCACCCGCAGATCGGCACTCTCCGGTGCGGTCAGGTGGTAGTGCGGCAGATGCGGATGCAGGGCCAGGGTGGTGACGTCCCGCAGCAGCCCCGCGGAGTCCAGATCGCGGAAAGCTGTAAGCGGCACAATCTGTTTCGTGCCTTCGACCGTCGCGGGCCGCAGACCCCACGTGTTGTGCACCGGGATGTTCAGCCCCGTCAGCAGCGACCGCGCGAATCCGCTGAAATTCTGGACGCGCGGCGTCAGCGGGTCACCGTGATGCAGGTACTCCATCTGCTGCTGCTCCTTGTCGTCGGTGAAACCGACATCGTGGTGCGGGGCCAGCATCAGGCAGGTGCCCTCGCGCGTCAGCCACTGCTGGATCGCGGCGACCTCGTCCGGGGTGGCCGCCTCGTCGCCGAGGAGGTGGTCCAGGCCGAAGATCATCAGGGTGTCGGTGTCGTTCAGGATGCGTTCGTCGATCGGCAGCCGGTAGCCGGCTTGGTCGACCCGCTGGAACACCGCCACCGGATGCCCCGTCACGTCACCGGCGACGTCCTGAAATGACAGGGAGGAGCGGTGGAACAGCTCCAGCGTGCCGTCGACGCCCTGCAGGAACTCCCGCGGGCTGTATTCGACGCCTTCGTACGCCGGCCACGTCGCCGCGCGAACCTCGGTCATGGTGGAGAACCGGTTGTACAGCAGCGCCGGGTCGCGCTGGGCCTCCCACGGGTAGCTCCACGACCAGTAGATGGACACCCGCCGGTTGCCGTTGTGCGGACGGGTGAGGTGGGCCTGGTTATAGGTGCGGGCGTAAGAACTCATGATGCTCCTTGCGGTACGAGTGTCGATAGGTGACGCAGCGCAGTCAGGCCGGGTAGGAAGAAGTATGCTCCGCCGCGCAGCGTGGTGAATGCCGGTAACCCCTTGTGCACCTTCCGGATCGGCCGCTTCGGAATCGTGAAGTCGAGCGTGCCGTCCTGGGTACCGCAGATGGGGTCGTGTTCGTTGCCGAGCTCCTGGAACGCGGTGTCGTTGATCCACACGTTCTGGGCGAATTCGAACTGCCGCACCAGGCTGGCGCAGATCAGGAACATCCCGACCCCGCGCTCGACACCGTCGTCGGAGACACCTTCGGGCAGTGCCGGCCCGTAGGTGCCACTGCGCCGGATCATCCGGCGCCGATTGGGATTCGGCTCGGTATCGCGCGGGTTCAGCCGGCGCGCGTGGGAACCGACGGGGCACCGGTACCCGTGCGGATCCATTGTCGCGTAGTCGAAGTCGTTGTTGCGCATGGGATCCGCGCCGAGTTCGGGGTCGTCGTGCTCCGGGGCCAGCACCAGGGGCGCCCCGCTGCGCCACCGGCCCATGAACTTGGCGGCCAGCAGCTCCTCGCCCTCGGCGTCCGCGGCGTGCTGCTTCAGGTAGTCGCGAAAGGTCCCGACATGCTCCTCCAGGCGGCGGTACGCCAGATAGCTGCCGTTGCGTGAAAGCACTTCGAGGGTAGGCTGATTCGACATCAAGCCCTCCTCGTCCGGGTAGCCGAGGAGGAATTCGCCCGGGGCCAGCGCGCCACCAGCACCGGGGATCAGCGTCTCGCCGGAACCGGCCATCTGCGGCTGCGACACCGGATCTCGGTAACCGAAGTGATCGTGGTCGTACTCGAACGGCGCGGTGGCCGCCAGATCGAGATGCGATAGCGACCGCACCCCAGGGCACCGGGCCAACAGCGCGTCGTGCTCGCCGACGCACCGCACCCGTTCGTCCTCGTCCCGGGCGAACAGGATGACGATGGCATGCAGGTCGTCACCCGCGAGACCACCTACCCAGTGCTCCGGCGCGGCTGTGCCCGTATCGCCCAGGATGTCCGCGCGCGCGGCCATGCCCTCCCGGAACTCGGCGGGGAAGGTGGCCAGTGTTTCGTCGTCAAGTCCCAACGCGCGCAAGCCGTTCCAGGTGAACGCCAGGTTCACCCACCGCTTGAAGATGTTGACCGTCTTGCGCACATCGGTCGCCGACTGCACGAGCGGAACCATCTCGGCAAGCCACGCCTGCCCGGCTTCGGCGGTGTCGAACGACAGGAACTCGTACCGGCCGGTCAGGTGGGGCGTCCCGGTCAGCATGATGTGCTGGATGTCGTCGAATTCGAGTTCTGTCACTGCATCTGGTCCAACATGTCGGAGAACGCAGCCTTGAGCCGCAGGGCTTTCTTGATCTCCACCGCCGTCACGTACGGGTACTCGCCGTACTCCAGGAAGCTGGGCAGCTGGTGCTCGCGGACGAACATGATGAACGCCTCGGGGTTGGTCTTCCAGTCCTCCGGGAAGCCCTCCAGATGGGTGAATGCGGTTGTGATGCCCGTCGAGCTGAACAGCTTGACCGCGTCCTCGGTGTACTTGTCGAAGTCGGTGTCGAAGATGCCCTGGTACTGGAAATGCAGACCGGAACCGACATCGAACAGATTCCACCGCAGGTAGTGCAGTTTCAGCGGCGCCAGGACATCGGGCTGCGCGGCGACGGCAGCCTCGAGCTGCTTGCCATAATCGCGGATCGCCTGCTCATGGCCGTCGAGCACCTTGGCGATGATGTTGAAGCCGTAGCACGCGGGGGTCCGGGGAAAGACCGGGCCGTACCGCCCGCGGGTCAGTTCGAAATAGCCCTCCCTGGGGATGGCGAGAGCTGCGGGTCGGGTCCAGTCGTCATTTCCGTTGTGCGCCATGGCAACGAGATTATGGGCGCGTCGAGGGCGCGTCGTCCCCCGAATCGGGGGAAATCGACGCGGCGGCGTCCGTGCCGGTTCAGCCGCGGTTGACGGTGTTGGACCGGCCCGGATCGGGAATCTCCGGGTTCCCGGAGTGGTAGGTCACGTGGTTGTCCATGCCCGAGGTGACGATCTTGTCGGCGGAGTCCACGGTCACGGAGTTCTCGATGCCCGACACCTCGACCGTGGAGCAGTGCCCGGTGATGGTGACGCTGTTGGACACCCCACTGATGTTGATCCGCCGGTCGTTGCACGCCACGGTTCGGTGGCCGCGTACACCCGCGACCTGGATCGGCCGGTTGGGATCATCGGACTGCGGCGGCAATTCGACCAGCCCGGGGCCGGACAACACCGTGGTGCCGTTGACGACCACCGAGGACTCATCGCCCGATTGCGGTGGGGCCGGGACGGCGACCGAGATGCTGGGCTGCTGACCGGGGGAGGGTGGAAGGAACGTCGTGTGCTTCTTGCCGGTCAAGTTGGTGACGAACACGATCGCGGCAACCACCGGACCGACGATGACGGCGAGGACGACGAAGCCCAAGATCATTCGGCGGGCCGCGGTTGTGGGCACCCCGGACGGCCACGGTTGCGCCGGCCTGCTCTGCGGGAGCCGGCTGTACTGGGTGGGATACGGCGTGCCGGCCGCGGGCGCGCGCGAGGACCACGCCTGACCGGGCTCCGTCAGCTCAGAGGCCCGTGCCTGGTCGCTCATCGCCCGTTCGAGCTCGCGGATGCGGGCTTCTGGATCGTCTTCGCGACTCATGATCCGATGCTGTCACACCTGCAGTGACGGCTCAACGCCAGAGATAGCGGGTCTTGGGCCGGCCGGTGCCGCCGTATTCGCTTCGGCGCGTGACGGTTCCGTCGTCGGCCAGACGTTCCAGATAGCGCCATGCCGTCACCCGGGCCACCCCGACAGCTTTGGCGGCCTCGTCTGCCGTCAGCCCGTCGGGGCTGTCTCGCACCGCGCGGGCGATATCGTCGTTGGTGAGTGTGGCGGCGCCCTTCGGGGCCGCGGATTTGTCTGCGCTGGTGCGCAATTCGGCGAGTGCGCGGTCCACCTCGGCCTGGCTGGCGGCGTCCACCCCGGCGGGGAGCGCCGTCCGGTACCGCTGATAGCGGTCCAGCCGGTCCCGGAACGCGGCAAAGGTGAACGGCTTCAACAGGTACGCCAGCGCGCCGTGTGCGACGGCGGCACGCACCATCTCCAGATCGCGTTCGGAGGTGATGGCGATGATGTCGGGCGCCGGTCGCAGCCCGGCCAGCGCAGACGCCAGGCTGATGCCGCTGGCGTCGGGCAGCCCGAGGTCCAGCAGGACCAGGTCGATGGGCCGGTCGGTGGCGGTCGCCCGCGTCGCGGCCTGCATCGCCTCGCGCGCCGTGTGGGCCACTGCCGCGACGGAAAACCCTTCCAGCCGTTCGACATACGTGCGGTGCGCCTCGGCGATCAGCGGATCGTCGTCGACGATCAGGACGGTGGTCACGCGGGTGCCGCCGGAATCGTCACCGACACCGCCGAACCGTAGCTGACATCAGATGACAGGGTGCCCCCGTGCCGCTTGGCCACCTGCGCCACCAGTGCGAGTCCCAGCCCGTGCCCCGGTGCCGATTTCGTCGAATAGCCACGGCGCCTCGCATTCTCGAACATTTCGGGATCCATGCCGGGACCGCTGTCGGCGACCCGCATCAGCAGTTCGCGCCCCGGCTCGCAGCGCACCGTCACCTCGACCCACGGCTCGTCGCGGTCACACGCATCCATGGCGTTGTCGATCAGGTTGCCCAGCACCGTCACCATTTCCTGCCCGGTCAGCGGTAGATCTGAAGTGTCCGAAGGCAATTGCGAGTCCGTGGTGACGGTGAATTCGATACCACGCTCGTGGGCTTGTGCGCTCTTGCCCAGCAGCAGCGCGACCAGGGCTGGTTCGCGGACCTCGCTGGACAGCCGGTCGACGAGTCGCTGGGACAGCTCCAGTTCGTCGGTGGCGAAGGCGACGGCGTCGGCCGGGCGTCCCATCTCGACCATGGTGATCACGGTGTGCAGTTTGTTCGCCGCTTCGTGCGCCTGCGCCCGCAACGAATCGGTCAGGACCTTCAATGAGCTGAGTTCGCCGAGGGTGCTTTGCAATTCGGTGCGGTCCCGGATCGTCACGACCTCCGAACCCGCGGTGCCCGACACCGGTGAGCGGCTCACCACCAGGACCCGCTCGTCGGTGACGTGCACCTCGTCGCGCACGCCGGGGTCGGCGGCCTGCAGGAACTCGGGCAGATCGGACAGGGCCACCGCGCCCGGCGGCAGGGCAAGCAGGCGGCGCGCCTCATCGTTGGCCAGCGCGACGCGCCCCCTCTCGAGAACCAGCAGACCTTCGGACACCGAATGCAGGACGGCGTCGTGGTGCTCGTACATCACGCGCAACTGGTCGGGCCGCAGCCCGTGGGTCTGACGGAGCAGCCGGCGCCGGATCAACCAGGTGCCGGTCAGCGAAAGGACAAGGGCGGCAAGGCTGATTGTCACGATCACCGGAATCTGATGGCGCCACTGCGCGGTCAGCGTGGTCTCGGTGATACCCGCGGCGACCAGCCCGAGCACCCGTCCGGATCCGTCCCGCACCGGGGCGATGGTGCGCACCGAACGGCCAAGCGTCCCGGTGTAGAACTCGGTGTACGTCTGGCCTTTCAGAGCCTGCTCCATGGTCCCCAGGTAGTGGCCGCCGATCTGGCGCGGGTCGGTGTGGGTGAACCGGATGCCGTCGGGTGCCATGACGGTGATGAAGGCGATGCCGGTCTGGGTTCGGACCGTTTCGGTCACGGGCTGAAGGACTTCCGTGGCGTTCCCGCTCTGGATGGCGACAGCCGTCGACGGGGCGTCGGCCAGCGCCGTGACGATGCCGGTGAGCAGTTGCTCGGCCGCGGCGTCGTTGGTGCGGCGGGAATTCACCAGCGCCAGGGCGCTACCGGCGACCACCACCACGATGATGATCGCGACCTGCAGGGCGACGATCTGCCCAGCCAGCGACCAGCGCGGCGCGGCCGGCCAACTGCGCATCGCTGCGTCCTTCTGTAATCCGGATGTCCACGTCCGCGGTGAACTTCCGTGAACGAAATGAACATATGCGTGACGTGCCTCACGTTCTGGCTCAACATCCTTGCAGAAGCTTTCGACATCGAGGCCGGAGGATTGCCCGACATGACTGATCAAGCGCCCCGTCGCGACCGCACCCATTGGCTGTACATCGCCGTGCTCGTCGCCGTCGTCGGCGGTGTGGCCGTCGGCCTCATCGCACCCGGGGTAGGCAAGGACATCGCGGTCCTCGGCACCCTGTTCGTCAACCTGATCAAGATGATGATCACCCCGGTCATCTTCTGCACGATCGTGCTGGGCATCGGCTCGGTGCGCAAAGCCGCGACCGTCGGCAAGATCGGCGGCCTGTCACTCGGCTACTTCCTGCTGATGTCGACAGTGGCGCTGGCCATCGGCCTCGTCGTCGGCAACCTCCTGAGCCCCGGATCGGGTCTGCATCTGTCGGCGCAGGCGACCGGCCAGGGCGCGAAGCTGGCCCAGAAGGCGCACGAGGCCGGCGGCCTCATGGATTTCGTCTCGCACATCATTCCCGAGACGCTGCTGTCGGCTCTGACCAGTGGAAACGTGCTGCAGGCCCTGTTCATCGCCCTGCTCGTCGGCTTCGCCGTGCAGGCGATGGGCACCGCCGGCGAACCCATCCTGCGGGGCGTCCAGCACCTGCAGAAACTGGTGTTCCGGGTGCTGATCATGATCCTGTGGCTGGCGCCGATCGGCGCATTCGGCGCGATGGCCGGCGTCGTCGGCCAGACCGGCTGGCGCGCGGTCACCCAGCTGCTGACGCTGATGCTGGGGTTCTACGTGACCTGCGTCGTCTTCGTCTTCGGTGTGCTCGGGGTGCTGCTGTGGTCGGTGACGCGGATGTCGATCTTCCGGCTGGTCCGCTACCTGGCCCGCGAGTACCTCCTGATCTTCTCGACGTCGTCGTCGGAGTCGGCACTACCTCGGCTGATCGCCAAGATGGAACACCTGGGCGTGGACCGCAGCACCGTCGGGGTCGTGGTGCCGACCGGCTACTCGTTCAATCTGGACGGGACCGCGATCTACCTGACCATGGCGGCGCTGTTCATCGCCGACGCCATGGGACGGCCGATGGCCGTCGGGGAGCAACTGGCGCTGCTGGCGTTCATGATCGTCGCCTCCAAGGGCGCCGCCGGGGTCACCGGAGCGGGCCTCGCGACGCTGGCCGGCGGCCTGCAGAGTCACCGGCCGGATCTGTTGGACGGTGTTGGCCTCATCGTCGGCATCGACCGGTTCATGTCCGAGGCGCGGGCCGTCACCAACTTTTCGGGCAACGCCGTCGCCACGGTGCTGATCGGATCGTGGACCGGGACGCTCGACCGGGCAAAGGCCCAAGCCGTGTTGCACGGCGCCGATCCGTTCGACGAACTGACCATGCTCGACTCGGGTGTCGAGCACCCGTCGGCAACGCCGGTGTGACCGTCTTCACATCATGAACAAAATGTGAATTCGTCGATAACAGCGAATGTCGGGGTCGGTCCGGGCGGGCCGCGAACCCAGCACGATCTTGATGGACGGAAGTGCACGCTGGGTTCTATCGTGCAGATGGGACTGATGAGATTCTATGCGTTCGTGTCGCGGTGTGATGTTTCGCTCACTTTGCCTGGGAATGTCGGGAAACGGTGTTTCGAAACCCTCAGGAATGAGGTCCACCTATGTTTGCTCAATTTGAATTCACACGTTGTTTACGCAGGTCGTGGCACCGATTGGCATTGATAACAAGTGCATAACAATTCACAACATAAGTAACTCCTAAGAGCTTCTGATCAATTCGTGACGAGGCGTCGCTGAAGCTGTCCGGAATGTCGGTGGGGATCACTACACTTCTTGAAAGCAGCGCTCATCCGGGCGCACCCGGACGGGAAATCGACTACCGGCGCGTTGCCGCGCTGGCGGAGGTACCGAAGATCGTGGCAAATAATAACGCTCGTGCAAAAGCGAAGCGGGCCGGCGCCCAGGCGCTGCGCGGAACCATGGACATCGCGCAGATCGGCCGCGGCACCATCGCCGACATCGCCGAGAGCGCGGGCCAGTTGGTCGCGACCAGCTACGCCGACAACATCGTGTCGCTGATCGAGCCGCGCAGCCGCAGCATCCGCGATATCGCCGTCGACGGTGAGCCGTTCGCGGTCGTCGCCACCGCAGACCGCGCCTACGTCGCCGTGTCCGGCGCCGAGTTCGACGGTGTCGCCGTCATCGACGTCGCCACCGGTGCCGAGCTGGCCGCCTACCCGCTGGCCTCGGGCGTCAGCGCCCTCGCTGTCAGCCCCGACGGCAAGCGCGTGTTCGCAGGCCGCGCCGGTGATACCTACATCGACGTCGCCGTCATCGACATCACCGCCGACCGCGTCGGCACCATCGAGATCGCCACCGGTGCCGCCATCAGCATCGACGCCCTCGCTGTCGACCACACCGGCCGCCGGCTGTACGTCGCCACCACCGACGAGATGGGCAGTCAGCTGGTCGTCGTCGACACCGAGACCACGCGCATCCGCAACACCATCGTCATCGGTGCGCCGATCCGCAGCCTCGCGCTCGGCCCGGACAACACCGCCTACGTGCTGACCTCGGACCTGACCGCCCGCGGTGAGGTGCACGTCGTCGACCTGGCCGCCGGCCGCGTGACCGGCCGCTTCGGCGTCGGCGACGCCCCGACCCAGCTGGTGCTCGGTGCCGATGGCACCCGCGCCTACGTCGTCGACTACGACCGCGTCTCGGTGTTCTGCACCCAGACCAACGCGGTCATCGACACCATCGCCGCCGACGTCCAGCCGTCCTGCGTCACCGTCAGCCGTGACGGGTCGACGCTGTACGTCGCGGACGTCGTCGGTGACGTCACCGCGGTCGCCGTCGAGGCCCCGAAGCCGTTGCTCTACTCGCAGTTCATGGCGACCAAGTCCGTTGCCATGAACGACGTGCGCGCGCTGGAGCCCGCGCCCGTCTAGTCAGGCCGAACAAAACGCCCCCGCCGGCAGGTGGGGGCGTTTTGGCATCTGGGCTATCGCGTGCCCGTGCAGTCGAGCGACACCGAAATGGTCCGGCTGGTTTGCGGCAGCAGGATCGAGTTGTTGTTGCGGCCCAGGCCGGGGCCGACCCACGGCACCAACTGTGTCGTCTGCTGCGGATTGCGCACGCTGGTCACCGTGCACTCGGATACCGGCGCCGTCCCGAGCTTGTCGATGGTGACCACGTAGCCCTCGGATTGCAGCCGGTTGATGGTGTCCTGCGCCGATTCGGCGGCGGCCAACCCGGCCGGCGCCAGCATCGCGGCCACGCCGCCGACGGTCGCCGCGGCGAGCGCCCAATTCGTACGCATCGTTTTCTCCTGTCGTGCTTGCGACAATCATCCTCCTCCCTGGCGGGGTCGGCTAGCATCTCGACATCCCAGCGGCAGCAACCCAGAGGCGAAATTCACGATGCTCAGTACGATGCAGGACGCCCCGCTCACCATCGCCACGATCATGCGGCACGCGATCGGCCAGAATTCCCGCCGAACCGTCACCACGGCGCTCGGCGGCGGGCAATACCGCACCACGACCTACGGCGAAGTCGGCGAGCAGGCCGGCCGCCTGGCCAACGCGTTGCGCGGCCTCGGCATCACTGCTGATCAGCGGGTGGCCACGTTCATGTGGAACAACGCCGAGCACACGGTGGCGTACCTCGCCGTACCGTCCATGGGCGCCGTGCTGCACACCCTCAACATCCGGTTGTCGCCCGAGCAGATCGCCTATATCGCCAACGAAGCCGAGGATTCGGTCGTCATCGCGGACCTCTCGCTGACCGCGCAACTGGCCCCGGTGCTGCCGCAGATGAGCACGGTGCACACGGTGATCGCCGTCGGCGCAGGAGATTTGGCGCCGCTCGAAGCCGTGTGCGCGGCGGAGGGCAAGACCATCCTGCGGTACGACGAACTGCTGGCCGGCCAGCCCGTCGACTTCGACTGGCCCGATATCGACGAGCGGTCCGCGGCTGCGATGTGTTACACCAGCGGCACGACCGGAAATCCGAAAGGTGTTGTCTACAGCCATCGTTCGAGTTTTCTGCACGCGATGGCAACGTGTACCAGCAATGCTCTGGACGTCGGCAGCGACGACGTGGCGCTGCCCATCGTGCCGATGTTTCACGCCAACGCCTGGGGGCTGCCGTACGCCGCGCTGATGGCCGGTGCCGACCTCGCGATGCCGGACCGGTTCCTGGACGGCACTTCACTGATCAACCTCATCGAGACCCTTCGCCCGACGATCGCCTGCGCGGTTCCGACGATCTGGAACGACGTGATGAACTGCCTGGAAAAGAATCCAGGACACGACATCTCGTCCCTGCGGATCGTCGGTTGCGGCGGCTCGGCGGTGCCGGTGTCGATGATGCGGACCTTCCAGGAGCGGTACGGCGTCCACATCCGTCAGGCCTGGGGGATGACCGAGACCTCGCCGCTGGCCACCACCGCCAAGCCGCTGCCGAACGTGTCCGAGGACCAGTACTGGACGTCCCGGGCAACCGCAGGGCGTCCCATGTGCGGCGTCGAGATTCGGATCGTCGACGACGCCGGTGCCCCGTTGCCGCATGACGGAGAATCGGTCGGGGAGATCGAGATTCGCGGACCGTGGATCACCGGTAGCTACTACCTGGGCTACGACACGAGCAAATTCGACAGCGGCTGGCTGCGCACCGGCGATGTCGGACGCATCGATGACTGCGGGTTCGTCACCCTCACCGACCGCGCCAAGGACGTCATCAAGTCCGGCGGCGAGTGGATTTCCTCGGTCGAGTTGGAGAACCACCTGATCGCGCACCCTGCCGTGCTGGAAGCCGCGGTGGTCGCGGTGCCCGACGATCGCTGGCAGGAACGTCCGCTGGTCGCTGTAGTGCTGCACGAGGGCGCTTCGGCGTCACCTGACGAACTTCGAGAATTCCTGGCGGACAAGGTTGTTCGGTGGTGGCTGCCCGAGCGGTGGACGTTCATCGATCAGGTGCCGCGCACGAGCGTCGGCAAGTTCGACAAGAAGACCATCCGCGCCCGGTACGCCGAGGGCGCCTACGACGTCGTCACCATTTAGGTCAGGCCCGCACCGCGAGGGCCGACATCAGGTCCGCGAGCCGGTCCGGACGGTCGAGCATCGAGAATGTCCGTGCGCCGTCGATGATCTCGAGGCGGGCGTTCGGGATGATCTCCGCGAGCTTCTCGCCGTCGCCGACTTCGAAGAACACGTCGTCGGCCGACCACGCGATGAGCGTCGGCTTGCCGAACTCGGGCAGTCGCTTGGCGACCTCGGTGGTGACCTCGCTGCGCAGGGAACTGGTGAACAGCCGAAGATCCTCGGCGACAGCGGGTTTGGACTGGGTGTTGTGTACCCACTCCCGGGTCAGGGCATCGAGGTCGGCATACGCCAGCCCGGCGTAGGCGCGCTTGCGGACCAACGGGATCCGGAACACCTGCGCGCCGGCCCGGAACAGCGCCTTCGATTGCGAGGCCAGGATGAGCGGTTTGAGGATCGGCGGCGGAAAGTGTTCGAACGCATCGCAACTCGTCAGCACGAGGGCTCCGATACGCTCGGGGTGGTGCACCGCGACCAGCTGGGTCACGACGCCGCCGGTGTCGTTGCCGACGAGCACCACGTCATCGACGTCCAGTGCGGCCAGGGTGTCGGCGACGATACGTGCGACGCCGTGAATGCTCCGGTCGGCGCCGGGGCGCAGCGGTTCGGGATGTGCGCCGAGCGGCCAGGTCGGGGCGATGCACCGCAGGCCGCGTTCGGCCAGGCGGGCGGCGACCCGCCGCCACAGTTGGCCGCCCATCATGTATCCGTGCACGAAGACGACCGGCCTGCCGTCCTTCGGCCCGAATTCCTCGAAATGGATGGTTCCGGCGTTAATCTCGATGATCGACATGGATGACTCCTAGCTCGATACTCATTTACAAACAGGCTGTCCGCAACTTACCAACAGGGTGTATGGAAAACAAGAGGCGTACTCAGGAGGAGCGCTCCGCGGCTACCCGCGAGGCGTTGATCGTCGCTGCGCGGCGACTGTGGGGCGAGCGTGGTTACGCCGAGGTGGGCACGCCGGAGATCGCGACGACCGCTGGGGTGACCCGGGGCGCGATGTATCACCAATTCGCCGACAAGGCAGCGCTTTTCCTGGCGGTGGTGGAGGTGGTGGAGCAGGATGTGATGGCCCGGATGGGGGCGATGGTGGCGACGTCCGGCGCGACGTCACCGGCCGATGCCATCCGCGCCGCGGTCGATGCCTGGCTGGAGGTCTCCGGCGACCCGGAGGTGCGCCAGCTGGTGCTGCTCGACGCCCCGAGCGTCCTCGGCTGGGCGGGCTTCCGTGACGTCGCTCAGCGCTACAGCCTCGGCATGACCGAGCAGCTGCTCAGTGAGGCGATGAAAGCCGGCCAGCTGGCTCGCCAGCCGGTGCGCGCGCTGGCGCATGTGTTGATCGGCGCCCTCGACGAGGCCGCCATGCTCATCGCCACGGCCGACGACCCGAAGAAGACCCGCCGCGAGACTCGCCAGGTGCTGCGCCGCCTCGTCGACGCCATGTTCCAGGGCTGATTTCCCCGCGAGCGGGAGGTGCCCCCAGCTCGCGGGGAGAAAGCCCTACCGCTCGGCGCGCTGGTAGGCCGTCACGACGGCGGCGCCACCGAGGCCGATGTTGTGCTGCAGGGCGGCATTGACGCCGTCGACCTGACGCTTGTCGGCGGTACCGCGCAGCTGCCAGGTCAGCTCGGAGCACTGGGCCAGGCCCGTCGCGCCGAGCGGGTGACCCTTGGAAATCAGGCCGCCCGACGGGTTGACCACCCAGCGTCCGCCGTAGGTGGTGTCGTTGTCGTCGATCAGCCGCGGGGCTTCACCCTCGCCGCACAGGCCTAGGGCTTCGTACAGCAGGAGCTCGTTGGCGGAGAAGCAGTCGTGCAACTCGATGACCTGGAAGTCCTCGGGGCCGAGGCCTGACTGTTCGTAAACCTTCTTGGCGGCTTGGACATTCATGTCGTAGCCGATGATGTTCGCGGCGCTGCCATCGAACGTCGACGCGAAGTCGGTGGTCATGGCCTGGCCGACGATCTCGACGGCCTGTGAGGCCAGCCCGTGCTTGTCGACGAACGCCTCGCTTGCGACGATCGCCGCGCCCGACCCGTCAGAGGTGGGGGAACACTGCAGCTTGGTCAGCGGGTCGGAGATCATCTTGGCGGCCAGGATGTCGTCGAGGGTGTATTCGTCCTGGAACTGCGCGTACGGGTTGTTGACCGAATGCTTGTGGTTCTTGTAGCCGATCGTCGCGAAATGCTCGGCGGTGGTGCCGTACTTCTTCATGTGCTCACGGCCGGCCGCGCCGAACATCCACGGTGCGACGGGGAAGGCGAACTCGTCGATCTCGGCCAGGGCCTTGACGTGCCGGCCCAGCGGCGATTCGCGGTCCTGCGCCCCAGCCTGAAGCGAACCCGGCTGCATCTTCTCGAAGCCCAGCGCGATGGTGCAGTCCGCGAGACCGCCGCGGATCGCTTGCGCGGCAAGGTAAAGCGCCGTCGAACCGGTAGAACAGTTGTTGTTGACGTTGACGATCGGAATGCCCGTCATGCCCAGTTCGTACAGGGCGCGCTGGCCGGAGGTCGAGTCGCCGGAGCAGTAGCCGACGTAGCCCTGCTCCACCTGGTCGTACGAGATGCCCGCGTCGGCGAGGGCCTTGTTGCCGGACTCGTTGGCCATCTGCGGGTAGTCCCAGCCTTCACGGCTGCCGGGCTTCTCGAATTTGGTCATGCCGACGCCGACGACGAACACGCGATTCTTGGCCATGGGGTTCCTTTCGTTACTACCTGTAGTTCAGTCACGCGCGGCGCTTTTAGTCAAGACCCCAAAGGTCTGGTCTCCGGCGCCGAGCCGGTGGTATACAACCTAGAACGTGTTCTAGTTCTGGCGGTGCTCGGGAGGTTTCATGGCGTTGCGGGTCGTGCAGTGGGCAACCGGCGGAGTCGGCGTGGCTGCGATCAAAGGGGTGCTGGAGCATCCCGACCTCGAACTCGTCGGCTGTTGGGTGCATTCGGAAGCCAAGAACGGCAAGGACGTTGGCGAGCTCATCGGCACCGCGCCCGTGGGCGTCACCGCGACCAACAGCGTCGACGACATCCTGGCGCTGGAGGCCGACGCCGTCATCTACGCACCGCTCATGGCCAACCCCGACGAGGTCGCCGCGCTGCTCCGGTCCGGCAAGAACGTGGTGACGCCCGTCGGTTGGGTGTACCCGAGTGAGAAGCAGGGTGCGCCGGTGCGCGAAGCCGCGCTGGCCGGCGGCGCCACGCTGCACGGCACCGGCATCGCGCCCGGCGGCATCAGTGAGAAGTTCCCATTGCTGTTCTCGGTGATGTCCACCGGTGTGACTTTCGTTCGGGCCGAAGAGTTCTCGGATCTGCGGACCTACGAGGCACCCGATGTGCTGCGGCACGTCATGGGGTTCGGTGAGACGCCGGACAAGGCGCTGACGGGCCCGATGCAGAAGCTGCTGGACAGCGGCTTCATCCAGGCCGTCCGGATGTGCGTCGACGAGTTCGGCTTCAACGCGGACCCGAAAATCCGTGCCCGCCAAGAGGTTGCGGTGGCGACCGCGCCCATCGACTCGCCGCTGGGGCCCATCCAGCCGGGCCAGGTGGCCGCTCGCAAATTCCACTGGGAGGCGCTAGTCGGCGACGAGGTCGTCGTACGCGTCACCGTCAACTGGTTCATGGGCGAGGAAAACCTCGATCCCGCATGGGATTTCGGTCCTGAAGGCCAGCGCTATGAGATGGAAATCAAGGGCAACCCGGACTTCACGGTGTCGATCAAGGGTTTCCAGGGCGAGGTCGGCGAGGACGGGCCCGAACCGGGCGTCGTCGCCACCGCCGCCCACTGCGTCAACTCCGTGCCCGCGGTGTGCGCCGCGGAACCGGGCATCGCCACCTACCTGGACCTGCCGCTGTTCAGTGCCAAGGCGGCCCCGCGTCTGAGGTGAGCGCGACGTTTTTGTACGCCCGCGGCGGCGTGTCGACGTACAGACACGGCCGCTCGCGGGAAGTTGTAACCTCCTAGGGCTGGATCAGAATCCGGATCGGATTGCCTTCGGCCCGATCGAGTTTCGCGATGCCTTCGGCGACGTCTTCCAGCGGGACGATCTCGCTGATGGACCGGGTGAGGTCCAGGCGGCCGCGGGACACCAGCGTGGCCAGCGTGCCGATGTCGGCGTTCTGGTAACCCAGGTGCCCGAGCACCTGCTTACGGGTGAGGTTGAAGAACGACGTCGGTCCGATCGTCGGGGCGTCGGCGCTCATGCCGACGCCGACAAAACGCCCACCGACGGTCAATGAGTTCAGTGCCTGGTCGAATGTCGACCCCTTGCCGACGGCGTCGAACGCGACGTCGAGCATGCGGCCGCCGGTCGCCTCGGCGATCTGCGCCGCCAGCTCCGGGTCTCGGGCGTCGAATGCGTAGTCGGCGCCGACCGCCAGGGCGCGCTCCAGCACCGCCGGATTCACGTCGACGGCGACGATCGGTGCCGCCCCGACCAATCGGGCCAATTGCACGATATGCGTGCCGAGCCCACCGACACCCCACACCCCGACGGACTCACCGATACCCACCTGACCGGTGCGGACGACGGCGCCGAATGGTGTGGACACCGCGTCGGCCAGGATCGCGGCCTGCTCCAGTGGCACGTTGTCGGGGACCCGGGTGAGCCCGAAGGCCTGGGCCACGGTGTACTCGGCCCAGCCGCCGTCGTACGCGAACGCCATGAGTCGGATCCGCAGACAGTTCGACATGTCGCCCCGCAGACAGTTCACGCAGTCCATGCACGGCTTGCCGGCCGCGACGACGACGCGGTCGCCCTCGGCCCAGCTCGTGACGCCCGGTCCCAGCTTGGCGATGGTGCCCGACGTCTCGTGGCCCTGGGTCACCACCGGGAGCTGTGACGGGAAGGTGCCGTTGATGAGGCTGAGGTCGGAGTGGCAGATGCCGCAGTACGCGACCTTGACGAGCACCTCACCCGGGCCCGGCTCCGGAATCGGAACGTCTTCCACCACAACCTTTTTGGTGTCGGCGTAGAACCGTTGGGCCCGCATCGTGCTGGTCATGACACTCCAGTGGTCAGGATCGATGGTTACGATCGCCATCATGGCGCAGGCATTGGTGGTCGAGCAATCACGAACAGTTCCCGTCCCGGTGGCCGACGCGTTCAGCGGCACCGCCCCGATTCCCCTGAACGAGCTGTTCTGTCGCTGGTACGGTCCGATCCCGCCGATCAAGGCCGTGCGCGATCAGACCGGCATCTGGGATGCGGTGGGGCAGACCCGGACCATCCTGCTGACTGGCGGCGGCAGCATGGCCGAGACCCTGACCTCGTACGACGAGCCACACTCATTCGGCTACACGCTGTCCGACATCAACGGCCCGCTGGCACCCCTGGTGGGTGGCGTGCAAGGGATGTGGCTGTTCCAGGACGTCTCCGATGGGCAGAACCCCCGCACCAAGATCACCTGGCGTTGGACGCTGCACCCGCGCAGCTCGCTGACCGCACCGCTGCTGCCGGTGTTCGGCAAGCTGTGGAAGGGCTACGCCGGCCGGTCTCTGGAGCATCTTTCTGACCTCCTGGTGGGATGACGGACCTACGGTGCGCGCCGCATCCTGTTAGATGAACTAATGACCAAGCGCGCACTCGTCCTGGCTGGTGGTGGCATCGCCGGCATCGCATGGGAAACCGGCATCCTGCAGGGCATCGCCGATGAAGCCCTCGAGGTCGCCGCGGCGGTGCGGAACTCGGATGTCGTGCTGGGCACCTCGGCGGGCTCCGCGGTCGGTGCGCAGCTGGGTAGCGCGCTGAGCATCGACGAGCTGTTCGCGCGTCAGGTCGCCGCCGAATCGGCGGAGATCAGCCCGGGCGTCAACATCGACGTGGTGATCGCCACGTTCGTGGATGCGATGTCGACGGCCAACGGCAGCCGAGTTGAGCAGCTGCAGCGCCTCGGGGCGGCCGCGGCCACTGCCGAGACCGTCAACCCGGCCCGGCGTCGCAGCGTCATCGAGCGCCGGTTGCCGTCGCACGAGTGGCCCGACCATGACCTGCGCATCACCGGCGTCGACATCGACACCGGCGAGTTGGTGGTGTTCACCCGCGAGTCGGGGGTGGCCCTGGTCGACGCCGTCGAGGCCAGCTGCGCGGTGCCGGCGGCCTGGCCAGTGGTCACCATCGGCGGCCGCCGGTACATGGACGGTGGGATGGGCAGCAGCGTCAACATGATCGCGGTCAAAGACTGTGACAGCGCCGTCGTACTCGTCCCCGCGCCGGCGGACGCGCCGTCACCGTTCGGGGCGGGCCCCGGCGCGGACGTGAGAAGCTTCGCGGGCAGCGCGTTCGCCATCCACGCCGACGACGAGTCCCTGGCCGCCTTCGGACTCGATCCGCTGGATCCGGCCTGCCGGATCCCGTCGGCGCAGGCCGGCCGGGCGCAGGGCCGGCGCATGGCGGCCGAGGTCGCCGCGTTCCTGGTTTAGTTTTTGAGATCGAGGGAATCGAGTGCGGCGCAAGCCAATTCGTGCCCGATGTCGATGACCTCATCGGCGCGGTAGAACTCCAGGCTGCGGCACACCGTGCGCGGGACCTCGATCAGCAGATCGGGTGGATACGCCGCGAGGGTGTGCCGCATCAGCGCCGCCTGCGAGATTTCGATGGTGCGGTTCATGACCTCGAACCCACCGAGGCGCGGCACGGCAGCGTCCTCGGCCTCGGCCTCCACCTCGGAATCGCCGACGTGGTCGAAGCCGTCGACCGCGTTGCTGAACCGGCTCAGCATGGACCGCGCCGTGGGGCCGTCGAGCAGCGTGCTCGCCGCGGCCCGGTCGATCAGTGACGTTGTGCTGCGCCGCATCCGGGCCAGCAGTTCGGTGGTGGCGCTGGGCGATTCCTCCGGGCGGGTGGGGTCGCTGGCGTTCAGGCTGACCGCGATGGTCACGTCGGCGTTGACGGCCGCGAGAGGCGCCATCGGCAGGGGATCGAGGATGCCGCCGTCGGCCAGCAATCGGCCGTCGAGCAGATAGGGCGCGATGACCCCGGGGATCGCGATGGAGGCGCGAATGGCCGCGTCGATGGGGCCGCGCTGCAGCCACACCGATTTTCCGGCGATCAGGTCGGTCGAGACGGCGGTGAAGGGGATCGGCAGGCTCTCGATGGTTCGCGGGCCGATGATCTCGCGGACGGCCGCCAGAATCTTCTCTGCGCGGAGTACGCCGGCGGCGGTGAGCGATGGATCGAGGAGGCGGAGTACCGCGCTCTGGGTGAGGGCGCTGGCCCAGGAGGTGAATTCGTCGAGTTTGTCGGCGGCTTGCAGCGCGCCGACGAGCGCGCCCATGGATGAACCGGAGATGCCGACGACATCGAATCCGCGCTCACGTAACGCGTCGATGACTCCGATGTGTGCGTAACCCCGGGCGCCACCGCTGCCAAGGACCAGTGCGACCCGCATGGCCTTATTTTGGCGTGCGGATCAGGCTGCGGCGCGGCGAGGTGACGTCAGCAGCGGATGCGCGAGAAGAACGCCGCCGAGACCAGCCCGATGATCAGGGCGACCTGCGGCTGTCCGCTACTCATGGCGAAGACGATGCCGCTGACGGCCGCGACCGCGATGAGCAGCAGGAGGGTGCCCATGAGGAGCACTCGGCGCCCGTTGACCGCGCCACTGTGGACCCGAGCGACCGGTACGTGCTGAGGAGCAACCATCGAGCTCATCCCTTCGACAATGAGTGAGACACCCCATAGTGTGCACCATTGTGTGAGTCAAAGCACAATTACTGACCAGTAGTTGGGAAATGCGTCGCTTTCATTAGCTGGTCTCATTGTTTTTGCGACGTTTTGGCTGGTCGGCGGGCGAATTTGTTAGATGTGCTTTGTGTTCTGGAAATGGCTTTCGAGGCCGATTTCGCGCCCTCGATAGGCGGCGAATTTAATTCGTAGAACTAATCTAATTAATTCTGCAGATCGCGCGGCGTAGCGGACGTCAATCAGTTGACGCAGGGGAGCCCGTCGTTGGCGCGCACCGGAGGCCCGGATTCCGGGGTCGGCACTGTGGTGTCGTAGTTGGACGACTTGGCCGCGGCCAGCGACACGCTGTCCAGGGTGTCGGGCACCTGGAACCCTGGCCCCAGCGTGATGTGGATGCGGCCGGCAGGCACCGAAGGGTCGGCGCGGACGGCGTCGATGCCGAGAATCTCCGCGAGGTGCCTGGCCTCGGCGTCGGTCCCGGAGCCGAAGTCGACAGCCGTCGAGCTGAGCTCGCCGTCCTGCGAGCTTCTGGTCTGGCCGATGGAGTATTCGAGGTTGCCCAGGATCTCCGACATCTGCCGGCCCAGGCCCATGACTTCGGAACCGTTGATGACGTCGAGGATGGCGGTCTTGGCGTTCTTCGACGTCGTACCGGTGCTGTCCGCGGCCTTGTCCAGCGTGGAGGGCTCCGTCGACGAACTGGGCGTCGACGACGTCGTCGCTCCCGGCGGCGGCTTGAGGCCGAAGGCCTTGGCGACCTCGGTCTTGATGGCCATCGGGTCGACGATGTTGACGTCCTGGCCGTCGATGTTGTCGTAGCGCACGACGGGCAGCGTCCGGTACTGCACATTCGCGCCGCCGGCGATTTCGCCCATGCGCTTGAACTGCTCCTGGCCCCAGCCGGCCGACAGCACGACGTCCTTCTGCGCCACCCCGATCAGCTGATTCAGCTTGCCGAGGTCGCTGAACGACCCGTCCTTCTGGAGTTGGTGCATGACCGAGATCAGGAACGCCTGCTGGCGGTGTGTCCGGTCCAGGTCGCCGTTGTCCAGGCCGTGCCGCTGCCGGACGAACGCGACGGCCTGCGAGGCGTCGAGCATCTGCCGGCCCGCCGGGAAGTCGGCGCCCGAGTAGTCGTCATACACGGGGTGGTTCAGGCAGATCTCGATGCCGCCGAGACTCTCGGCGATGTCGTAGAAGCCGGCGAGGTTCACCTCGGCGAAGTAGTCGATGGGCGCGCCGGTCAGGTTGCGCACCGCGGCCAGGGTCGCAGCGCGGCCGGCCTCGCGGCTCTTGCGTTCCAGCTCGGCCTGGTCGGTGACGCCCTTGTCCATCAGGTGCTGCATCGCGTTGGCCTTCGTCAGGCCGTACGCCTCTTTGATCTTGATGTGGTCGTATCCGGGGATGCCGGTGACGCGCACGTAGTCGTCACGCGGGATCGAGAACGCGACCACGTGATTGTCGGCGGAGATGTGCGCCAGGATCAGCGTGTTGGTGTTGTAGCCGCCGTTGTCCGAATCCCCGGCGTGCAGCTTGTCGAGCAGCGCCTGCGGCAGGTCGTTGCCCTGCTGGTCTTTGCGCGAATCAAGGCCGATCAGCAGGATGTTCATCGCCCCGCCGGTGGACTTCGGTGCGTCCGCCCCGAGCGCGTCGCTGACCGTGATGCCATGCAGCGCGCCGCGGACCGTCCACCAGCCCAGGCCGGTCGTCGCCACGGCCACCGCGGTGACCAGCGCGAGCACCACGCGGCCGACGGTGTCCCAGCCCACGCGGGTGCTGAGCAGGCTTTGCAGCCGGCTCCGGCGGTGCCGGGCTGGAAGACGATGGCGCGCGGAATCGCTGCGCTGGAAATCGGAGGTGCTCAGGTGCGACCTCGCGGGGATGCGGTCATGGTGTTCATCTCGGCGGGCCTCGCGGGTACGTGAGGACCGCCGGTCGGATCCGGCGGTCGGAAGTTCGCTGTCACCGCGGCCCGCGTGGATGCGTCAGAGCGATCGGACGGCAGTGCCACCGATTTTAGGGCAACGCCGCAGACTCAGCGAATCCTCAGTGAACGGGGCCCATCAGCCGCATTCCCCTTTGGAAGCGCTGGTGGCGGCCATGATCACGCCGGCCTGCTGGCCTGCTGTGAGCTCGGTCCAGGGGATGTTGAAGTTACCGGGATCACGTGTTTCCGGGCGTTGCATGAGGTTCAGATACGGCTCGACGAGCGTCGCCGGGTCGGCGTGCTGAGCGTCCATCCACAGTTTCGCGGCGTGGCAGGCCTGGCCGAACTCGGATTCCGTCGCCGCCGGCGGGGCGTCGACGGCGGTCGTCACACCGCTCGGGGAGACGGCGGCCCCGCCGGGTGCCGGCTGTTCGTGCGACTGCGTGGGCAGTTCGGCGGGGGTGTGGGCGGGGGCCGCCTGCTTGTCCGGACCGCAGGCGGTCAGGAACGTCAGTGCGGTGGTCGTGAGCAGCGTTGCCCGGATGACGGTCTGCATGACAGCCAATCTATGCGGTGCGGCATTCAGGATCACCCTGACGCTAACCATTCCCCGCCGGCCCGGAACTCGGCAATATCGGGAACATGGCAGTGCAGAACTTGCAGAACGCGACGTGTTGTCGGGCTTGAGCCCGGCCTCGTGAGGGCTTGAAGCCCACCGTTCGTTTCTGCATTGGAGTTCCGACATGTCCGTTCTGACAGAGTTTTCTGTATCTGGTCCCACCTCTCTCGCGCCGACCCGGCTGCGGCTACCCGACCTGCTGCACGCCACCGACCGGTGCGCCGACGACGTGCTGAGCGGCCGCTACGATCGGCTGTTGCCGGCCGACGGCCTGCCACTCGGCGAACGCTGGTACCGCCGGTTGTACGGCGACGACGAACTCGACCTCTGGCTCATCAGCTGGGTTCCTGAGCGCAGCACCGAACTGCACGACCACGGCGGATCGCTCGGAGCGCTGACGGTGGTCTCCGGGGCGCTGGAGGAAACCCGGTGGGACGGTCGCCGGTTGCGGCAGCGCACCCTGGAGGCGGGCGACCAGGCCGCTTTCCCGCTGGGCTGGGTGCACGACGTGGTGCGGGCGGGTGTCGAAGACACCGCGGTGGGGTCGCCCGTCCCGCCCACGCTCAGCGTGCACGCCTATTCGCCGCCGCTGACCGCCATGTCGTACTACGACGTCACCGACAGCCAGAAGCTGCGTCGCGTCTACACCGAACTCACCGACAAGCCCGAGGGGGAATAGTGGCTGGGACGAGCGAAGCGACGGGAAATGTGGTGAGCAAGGTCGATGCCATGCTGGATGCGGCCCGTGCGCGGCTGATCCGGCTCTCTGCCGCCGAAGTCCCCGCCGCACTGAACCGCGGCGCCGTCCTCGTGGACATCAGGCCCAGCGCGCAGCGCGCCATCGAGGGCGAGTTCCCGGGCGCGCTCGTGGTGGAACGCAACGTCCTGGAGTGGCGCTGCGACCCGACCAGCGACGCCCGGCTGCCGCAGGCCACCGGCGACGACATCGAATGGGTGGTGCTGTGCTCGCAGGGCTACACCTCGAGCCTGGCCGCCGCGGCGCTGCAGGACCTCGGGCTGTACCGGGCCACCGACGTCATCGGTGGATACCGGGCGCTGGTCGACGAAGGGCTGCTGGGCGGGACGGCCGCCTCGGTGCTGCTACGTGCCGGCGCTTGGGTGTAGCAGCGGCCGCAACCGCTCCGTCTTCTCCGGGGTCCAGCCGGGCGGCTGCAGCACGTCCGCCCAGGCGTTCGCGACGTCACGGACGTAGACGTGGCCGTGCCCGTCCGGCACGTCGACTGCGACGGCCATGTCGGCCGACACCTGCAGGAACGTCACGACGGGAATCCACTCCATCCGCGGTGAGACGTCGCGGCCGCGCGGTTCGTGCAGCCAGTCCGGCCGGGAGAACAGCAGGTCGGGGTTCCACCAGGCGATCGGGTCGGATGCGTGCTGCAGGTACACGACCCTCGGATGATCCCACGGCGCGTCGGCCGGACGGTTCAAATCCTCAGGGCGAGAACCGAACCGGGCGTTGCGGCCGTGGTCGTAGATCGGCAGCTTCTCCGGGGACCCGGCATCACGGTAGCGAGTGAGTTCGGTCCAGATGGGATTGTTGAACGTGGGCCCGGAGAACAGTGCGCCGTTGGTGCGTGCCACCAGGTTGTTGAGGGCCTGGAACGGGGCCTCGCCGCCGAACGAGCCCAGGCTCTCGCCGAACACCACGAGCTTCGGCCGCTTGGCCTCGGGCATCTGCCGCACCAGTGCGTCGACCTCTTCGAAGAGGTCCTGACCGGCTTCTTGGGCGTTGGCCTTGTCCACGAGGAACGAAATCCAGCTGGGCAGGAACGAATACTGCATCGACACGATCGCCGTGTTGCCGTTGTACATGTACTCGAGCGACGCGGCTTCGGCCTCGTTGATCCAACCGGTGCCCGTCGTGGTGGCGACGGCGACGACGGCGCGCTCGAGTCCGCCGGTGCGCTTGAGTTCCTGCGCGGCCAGCTTGGCGGTCGCCCGGATGCCGTCCGCGGAGTGCAGCCCGGCGTAGGTGCGGATGGGTTCGATTGCCTTGCTGCCGTTGAATTTCGAGAGTTCTTCGACGCTCGGGCCGTTGCCGACGAAGATGCGGCCCTGCCGGCCCAGTGACGACCAGGTGGCCAGGGAACCCGGCCCGCCCGTGCGCAATGGTGTTGTGGGAGGCGGGTTGTCGGGGTCGTCCTCGTCGTTGGCGGAGGCGAAGGTCTGGTTGATCCACGACATCGCATAACTGCCGACCACACCGTTGAACACTTCGACGAACACGGCGATCACGAGCAGCACCGCGACCACCCCCGATACCCGCGGCGGGGCGACGCGCTCGAGCTGACGCATCAGGAAACGGACCAATTTGCGGATCAGCTGGCCGATCTCGACGAAACCGAACAGGAAGACGATCGAATACACCGCGGTCAGCGGGTGGTCCCAGAACTTCATCCGGGGCACGCCCATCATGTCGCGGACCTCGTCCTGCCAGACGTGGAACCAGATGATCGCGAGGATCTGGCCGATGACCCCGAGCCCGATCAGGATCAGCCAGGCCCAGCGAGGGGCCTGGGGGCTGGTGTCCTTCGACCGCATGTAGCGGACCAGAAAGACACCGAGCACCCCGAGGCCGTAGCCGCACGCGCCGGCGGCGCCGCTGACGATGCCCTGGAAGAGCGGTCCCCGCGGCAACAGCGACGGGGTCATCGAGAGCCAGATGAACGTCAGGCCGACAGCGGTGCCGAAGAACGTGTAGCGGCGAACCCACCAATCCGAGGGTGGCTCTTCCAATTTCGCGACGAACGACTCCTCGTCCGACGGCTCGGCTACCGCGACAGCGGCGCCGTCGTCGGCGGCGGGATCAGGCAGTTGTGCGGTGTCGGCCACCGATCGACTTTACCGATGCGTGAAGTTCGGCGCGCGCTTCTCGGTGAACGCCGCCATGCCCTCGGTCTGGTCGTCGGTGGCGAAGGCCGAGTGGAACAGGCGGCGCTCGTAGAGCAGCCCCTCGGCGAGCGTGCTCTCGAAGGCACGGTTGACGGCCTCCTTGGCCATCCGCGACGCCGAAAGCGACATGCCGGCAATGGTTTTGGCGACGGCGTTGGCCTCTTCGAGCAGCGTGTCCGCCGGGACGACCCGCGACACCAGGCCGCAGCGCTCGGCCTCCTCGGCGTCCATGTTGCGGCCGGTGAGGATCAGGTCCATGGCCTTGGCCTTGCCGACCGCGCGGGTCAGCCGCTGGCTGCCGCCCATGCCGGGGAGCACGCCCAGCTTGATCTCGGGCTGGCCGAATTTGGCGGTATCGGCGGCGATCAGCAGGTCGCACATCATGGCCAGTTCACAACCGCCGCCGAGCGCATAGCCGGCGACGGCGGCGATGGTGGGGGTGCGGGTCGCGGCGAACTTGTTCCACAGCGCGAAGAAGTCCTGAGAGAACACGTCGGCGAACGACAGGCTCGCCATCTCCTTGATGTCGGCGCCCGCGGCGAAGGCCTTCTCGCTGCCGGTGATGATGATGGCACCGATGCCCGGGTCGGCGTCGAGTTCGGCTGCGGCCGTGGTGACTTCGGCCATGACCTGGCTGTTGAGGGCGTTGAGGGCCTTCGGCCGGTTCAAGGTGATGGTGGCGACGCGGTCGTCGCGGGTGACCAGGATGGTTTCGAATGTCATCAGGAAGCTCCTAGAAAGTCAGGTCGGGGTCGGCGGAGACGAAGTAGGCGTCGACATCGGCGGCGGTGACGTCCGACAGGCTAGCCGGGGACCACTGCGGGTTACGGTCCTTGTCGACGAGCTGGGCTCGGATGCCCTCGACGAAATCGTGAGATTTGTGCGATGCCATCGACACTCGGAATTCCTGGATGAGGGTGTCCTCGAGGGTCGGCAGTTTCGCGGCGCGGCGCACAGCCTCCAGTGTGACAGTCAGCGCGATGGGGGATCGGGTGGCGATCAGGTCCGCCGCGGCGTTGGCGGCCGTCTCGGCACTGTTGCGCAGGTTCTCCAGAATCTCCGCGACGGTGCCGGCCGCGTAGCACTCGTCGATCCAATGCTGTTGCGCCAGAAGCTCACTCGCGGGCGGCTCGACTGCGTACTTGGCCAGCGCCGCGTCGGGGCCGGAGCTGATGACCAGGTCTTTGAACGCGGCGAGATCAGCCTGCGGGACGAAATGGTCGGCGAAGCCGAGGGCGATGGCGTCCGGGCCGGAGAACGGGGCGCCGGTGAGCGCGGCGTGCAGTCCGATCAGCCCGGGCGCGCGGGACAGCAGGTACGTGCCGCCGACGTCGGGGATGAAGCCGATGCCGACCTCGGGCATGCCGAGCTTGGTCTTCTCGGTGACGACGCGGATGTTGCCGTGCGCGCCGACTCCGACGCCGCCGCCCATCACGATGCCGTCCATCAGCGAGACGTATGGCTTGGGGTAGCGGCCGATGTGCGCGTTGAGCACATATTCGTCGTGCCAGAACGTCCTGGCTTGGTCGTCTTGTGCCTTGGCGCTGTGATAGAGCGCGATGACGTCGCCGCCCGCGCACAGGCCGCGCTCGCCGGCGCCGGTCAAGAGGACCGCGCGCACGCTGTCGTCGTGCTCCCAGGCGTCGAGCGCGTCGGCGAGGCCGGTGACCATCGCATAGTTGAGCGAATTGATGGCCTTCGGACGGTTCAGCGTGACGACGCCGACGCCGTTCTCGACATTTACTAGGATATCCTCGTTTTCCGCCACGGTAAGCAATCTAGATCGTTGCGCGCCGGCCGCGCCGACCAGGTACCGTTTCACAGTAAGTTCCCAGTTTCTCCGTCTCGCCGGGAACCAACACCCGAAGCCGTACGTTGTGTGGGTGTTCGTCAGCAGACGGACGAAAGCTTCAGGAGAGGAACCCGACGGTGCGCGAGAGCAGCAACCCGATATTTCGTTCCCTGCCCAAATCGCAGGGCGGATACGCGCAATTCGGTAGTGGCGCCGCCGCATATGGTGCCCAGCAGACCATGGCCCAGCCATACACCCAATACCCGCCGCAGCAGGCCGGCTTCTCGCGGCCGCTGACCATCGACGACGTCGTCACCAAGACCGGCATCACGCTGGCGGTGCTGTCGGTCAGCGCGGTCGTCTCGTACTTCACGATCATGTCGAACCTGGCGCTGGCCGGGCCCATCGCCATGATCGGTGCCATCGGCGGTCTGGTGATGGTCCTCATCGCCACGTTCGGCCGTAAGCAGGACAACCCGGGCATCGTGCTCACCTACGCGGTGCTCGAGGGCATGTTCCTCGGTGCCTTCTCGTTCATCATGGCCAACTTCGCGGTGTCCGGCGCCAATGCCGGTGCCCTGATCGGCCAGGCGATCCTCGGCACCTTCGGCGTGTTCTTCGGCATGCTCGTCGTCTACAAGACCGGCGCCATCCGCGTCACCCCGAAGTTCACCCGCATGATCGTCGCCGGCATGTTCGGTGTCCTTGCGCTGATGCTCGGCAACTTGGTCATCGGATTCTTCAACGGCGGCGCCGGCATGGGCCTGCGCAGCGGCGGCACCATCGCGATCATCTTCTCGCTGGTGTGCATCGCCTTGGCGGCGTTCAGCTTCCTGATCGACTTCGACGCCGCGGACCAGATGATCCGCGCCGGTGCTCCGGCGAAGGCCGCCTGGGGCGTCGCGCTCGGCCTGACCGTCACCCTGGTCTGGCTGTACGTCGAAATCCTGCGACTGCTGAGTTACTTCAACAACGACTAGCTCTGGTCCGAAAGAAGGGGCGTCCGCTTCGGCGGGCGCCCCTTCTTCGTGTCGTGCTCAGACTGCGCGCGGTTTGACCCGGCCGGCCGCTTCGGCAGCGTTGCGGCGCGCGGTGTCGATGTCCTCGGCCCGGGCCAGGGCCACACCCATCCGGCGGGTGCGGAAGCTCTCCGGCTTCCCGAACAGACGAATGTCGGTGCCCGGCACCCGCAGAGCCTCATCGACGCCGTCGAAGACGATGCCCTCGGCCTCGACACCGCCGTAGATCACCGCACTGGCGCCCGGACTCTTCAGCGACGTGTCCACAGGTAGGCCGAGGATCGCGCGGGCGTGCAGCTCGAATTCGTTCTGCCACTGCGTGATCATCGTGGTCATGCCGGTGTCGTGCGGCCGCGGGCTCACCTCGCTGAACCACACCTGGTCGCCCTTGACGAACAGCTCGACACCGAAAACGCCTTGCCCGCCGAGGTTTTCGGTGACCTTGTGGGCGATCTGCTGCGCGTTGGCCAGGGCGGCAGCCGGCATCGGGTGCGGCTGCCAGCTTTCCACGTAGTCGCCGGCGACCTGCCGATGCCCGATCGGCTCGCAGAACTGGGTGTCGACCTGACCATCGGCACCGACGGCGCGGACGGTCAACAGCGTGATCTCGTAGTCGAAGTCGACGAAGCCCTCGACGATGATCCGGGTGTTGGTGACGCGGGCCCCGCCCATCGCGTAGTCCCAGGCCTTCGCGACGTCGTCCGGCCCGTCGAGCTTGCTCTGACCCTTGCCCGAACTGCTCATCACGGGCTTGACGACGCAGGGGTAGCCGATGCCGTCCTCGATTGCCGCTTGGAGTTCCTCCAGCGAGTCGCAGAATTTGTACGGGCTGGTCGGCACCCCGAGTTCCTCGGCGGCCAGCCGGCGGATGCCCTCGCGGTCCATGGTCAGGCGGGCGGCCCGCGCGGTCGGGATCACCCGCACCACACCGGCTTCCTCGAGTTCCTGCAGCGCCGGCGTCGCGATCGCCTCGATCTCCGGCACCACGAGGTCCGGCTTCTCGGCCTCGATCAGGGCCTTGAGCTGGTCGGGATCGGTCATCGAGATGGTCCGGGCATGGTGGGCCACCTGGTGTCCCGGTGCATTCGGGTAGCGGTCGACGGCGATGGTCTCGACGCCCAGGCGCTGCAGCGCGATCAGCACTTCGCGACCGAGTTCGCCGGAGCCGAGCAGCATTACCTTGGTCGCGCTGGGCGACAGAGGGGTTCCGATGGTGATCATTGGGCGGAAAGTCTATTGGTCGGATGCCGAGTGCCGTTGACCCTGTACTGAGGGCGTGGGTTTCTCGAACTTTTGCGCCGTAGGTGCGGGGTCAATAGCGGGCATCCGTTGACCCTGCACTGATGGCCTCGGCTACTCGAACTTTTGCGCCGCTGCCGCAGCATGAACGGCAGGGGTGTTATCCACAGTTCGGGAGTCGTCCACAAGCGGGCTCGGGTAGCTGATTACGCGCCCAACTGTGTCGGACTGCGTCTGCACGGTTACCGCTATGGACATCGACAAGCAGCCGTTCATCGGCAGCGAGGCGCTGCAAGCGGGGGCCCTCAACCGTTACGAACTGCGTCGGTATTACCGCGCGATCATGCCGAACGTGTACGTGGACAAGCGAATTGATCCGTCTCTGCACCAGCGCGCTGCCGCCGCGTGGTTGTGGTCGCAGCGCGATGCGGTGATCGCGGGCTCGGCGGCGTCAAGCTTGCTGGGCGCGAAGTGGATTCCCGACGATGCCGCGATCGAACTGATCTGGGCGAATGCTCGCCCGCCGCATGGCGTCGTCACTCGCGACGACCTGATTTTTGCTGATGAGGTCCACGTCGTCGACGGCCTGCCGATCACCACGCCTTTGCGCACTGCATTCGACCTGGGACGCCGCGGGCGACTCAACGATGCCGTCGCGCGGCTCGACGCGCTTTGTGTGGCAACGGCATTCGTTGCCGACGAGGTGTTGAGGCTTGCGGGGGAGCATCGACACTGCCGGGGGCTTCGTCAGCTGGAGCGAGCCCTGGACCTCTCCGATCCGGGTGGTCAATCTCCCCAGGAAACGAGGATCCGACTGCTGCTGATCGCCGAGGATTTCCCGCGGCCACAGACGCAGATTCCTGTCCCCGGACCCGATGGCAGTCCCAAGTACTTCCTCGATATGGGCTGGGAAGACCTGATGCTAGCTGTGGAGTACGACGGGGAACAGCATGCAGATCAACTCGGCTATGACATCGTGCGCAGTGAGTACATCGCCGGAATCGGGTGGACGGTTGTTCGGGTCGCGGCGGGCCACCGGAAGCCCGATGTTCTGGCCCGGGTGAATCGCGCCTGGGAGCTAGCGGTGCGTCGGCGAAATCGCGCGGCAATCAGTCTGCGGTGAGGGTGCACGCTACTCGGAAAAATTCGCCGTCAGCGCAGAGCCAGCGACAGAAGCACGTTGACCCTGCGGTGAGGGCACACGCCACTCGAACTTTTGCGCCGCGGCCGCAGAGTCGGCGATGGCGCGGTTGAGTCTGCGGTGAGGGTGCACGCTACTCGGAGAAATTCGCCGCCACCGCAGAGCCAACCTCAGAAACACATTGACCCTGTACCTGGGGCGCATTCCACTCGAACAAATGCGCCCTGAGTACAGGGTCAACGCGAGGCGGCTGGACGCCGCTTGTGGGACTTACGAAAGCCGCTCGATGATCATGGCCATACCCTGGCCACCACCGACACACATGGTCTCGATGCCGAACTGCTTGTCGTGGGTCTGCAGGTTGTTGATCAGCGTGGCGGTGATGCGGGCGCCGGTCATACCGAACGGGTGGCCGAGGGCGATGGCGCCACCGGAGACGTTCAGGCGGTCCTCGTCCATGCCGAGGGCGCGGGCCGAGCCCAGCACCTGCACGGCGAAGGCCTCGTTGATCTCGTAGAGGTCGACGTCACCGATGGCCATGTTGGCGCGGCCGAGGGCCTGCTTGACGGCCTCGATCGGGCCCAGACCCATGATCTCCGGCGACAGACCCGACACACCGGTCGAGACGATGCGCGCCAGCGGGGTCAGGCCGAGGGCCTTGGCCTTCTCGTCGCTCATGATCACGAGGGCGGCGGCGCCGTCGTTCAGCGGGCAGGCGTTACCAGCGGTGATGGTGCCGTTCGGGCGGAACACCGGCTGCAGCTGGCTGATCTTCTCGTAGGTGGTGCCGGCGCGCGGGCCGTCATCCTTTGAGACGACGGTGCCGTCGGGCAGGGTGACCGGGACGATCTCGCGCTCGAAGAAGCCCGAGTTGATGGCTTCCTCGGCCTTGTTCTGCGAGCGGACGCCCCAGTGGTCCTGGTCCTCACGGCTGATGCCGGTGTGCAGGACGACGTTCTCGGCGGTCTGGCCCATGGCGATGTAGACGTCGGGCAGGACGCCGTCTTCGCGCGGGTCGTGCCACTCGGTGGCGCCTTCGGCCTGCTTGATGGTGCGGGCCTGGGCGTCGTCGAACAGCGAGTTCTTGCTGTTCGGGGCGCCGTCGGCAGCGCCGACGCCGAAGCGCGACACGGTCTCGACACCGGCCGAGATGAACACGTCACCCTCGCCGGCCTTGATGGCGTGGAATGCCATGCGGGTGGTCTGCAGCGACGACGAGCAGTAGCGGTTGACGGTGGTGCCCGGCATGAAGTCGTAGCCGAGCTCGACGGCCACGGCGCGGCCGATGTTGTAGGCGGCCTCACCGCCGGGCTGTCCGCAACCCATCATCAGGTCGGCGACATCGCGCGGGTCGAGCGCGGGCACCTTGTCCAGCGCGGCGCGCACCATCTGGGCGGCGAGGTCGTCGGGCCGCATGGTGGCCAACGAGCCCTTGACGGCACGGCCGATGGGGGAGCGGGCGGTGGAGACGATGACGGCTTCGGGCATGACGGGCTCCTAAGGATCCAGGAATACTTCCTGGCGAATTTATCCCGTGACAGGAGCGACGATCGGCGCGGGTACGCCTGTCGTGCGCCGCCAGAGGTGCGCCACCCCGGCCAGCCGGGCCAGCAGGCTTGTCATGTCCGCGGTCCGCGAGACCAGCGCGGATGCCGGCGGGGACTCAGTTGTCCACTCGCCCAACGCTTCACACAGGGCGGGCAGCAGCTGCTGGGCGGCCAGCGAGTATCCGGCGGCCGACGGGTGGAACATGTCCGGGGAGAAGAGCACCTCGGGTGCCTTGAGGAAATCGGGTGCCAACAGGTCGGAGAACGGCACCGGCACGCCGCCGTGCGACCGGACCTGACCGGCCTGCGCGCGGGCGAGACGCAGGCCCCGGTTGCGGGCCACGAAGCGCAGCGGCTGGGGGATGGCGGCGATGGCGCCGAAGTCCGGGCAGGTGCCGACGACGACGACCGCGCCGCTGGCGCACAGGCGCTGCACCGCGTTGCCGAGACGGCGGGCCGACTGCCCGATGCCGTTGACGGCGGTGATGTCGTTGGCCCCGATCATGATGACCGCGGCGTCCGGCGGCGGCCCGGCGACGAACATGGCGTCGATCTGGCCGGACAGGCCTTTCGAGGTCGCACCGACGATGGCCTTGGTGGACAGCCGGATTCGCTTGCCGGATTGCTGCGCGAGCCCGCGGGCGACCAGTACGCCGGGCACCTCGTCGGCGACGCGGCAGCCGTATCCGGTGGCGGTGGAGTCACCGAAGATCATCAGGTGGAGGTCGAACGGCACCCCCCGCTGCCACTTTTCGACGGGGCCGCCGCCGGGGCTGTAGACGCCGTCGGCGCGGGGCGGAACTTCCCATGATTTGGGGATCACCCGGCGCGCCTTGGCCGCCTGGCCGCTCAAGAAGTTTCGCGCCCCGACGTAGAACGACCCCGTCGAGGCAATGGTGGCTGCGGTCGCCAGAGCGATGGTCGTCCGGCGCGGTGCACGTGTGCCCACGGCGTTCAGTCTAGGTCGGTTGCGGAGATTCGCAGGTCGATGAACCGCGGGAGGCCGGGTTACGTAGTCATATCGACTGGGGCATCAATTCGGCGACTTTGATTGTTGATCTATGTAGCGGTGGCAAGCTAAGTTACGCGGGTTGTCTATTAAGTGACGTAAATAACGAAGTGCACCGGAACTACAAAGGCGTAGGAGTGGTGGCGATGACCGCACCGAGCAGGGTTGTCAGAACCCATAGTGTTGCTATAAGTGCTGCTAAGGGGCGGAAACCACGCCGCTATCCGGTCAGCGACGGCGCACCGGTAGAGATCGTCGAGGACGGTCCGAGCCTGGCCGGACGGTTGATGTCGGTAGCCGCGACACTCGCCATCAAGTCAACTCTGACCATCGGCAGCTACGTTCCGAAAGCCCCCTGGCCGTGGGGAATGGTGGACTTCGTCGCCCGGGCCATGAGGCCGGAGCCGGGCACCGTCCGCGCCACGATCGGTTTGCCGAACTGTACGGCGCACCTGGTTCGTGCGAAGGGTGTGCTGCCGGCTGACGGCCGTCGCAGCGTCATCCTCTACATGCACGGCGGGGCGTTCCTGACCTGTGGCGTGCACACGCATGGCCGCGTGGTCGGCGCGCTGTCGAAGTACGCCGACGCTCCCGTTCTGGTCGTCGACTACCGGATGATTCCGAAGCATTCGATCGGCGAGGCCCTCGAGGATTGCCACGACGCGTACCGGTGGCTGCGCCTGAAGGGCTACGAGCCCGATCAGATCGTGCTGGCCGGGGATTCGGCCGGCGGTTACCTGTCGCTCGCGCTGGCCGAGAAGCTCCAGGAGGAAGGCGAGTTGCCGGCCGCGGTCACGACGATGTCGCCACTGTTCGAGATCGACAACGAGAGCCGGGCCCAGCACCCGAACATGAAGTCCGATGCGATGTTCCCGGCGCACGCGTTCGACGCGCTGGTCGAACTCATCGAGCATGCTGCATCGCGCCACCTCGTCGACGGAAAGCCCGAAGAGGTGTACGAACCGCTCGACCACATCGAGCCCGGACTGCCGCGCACCCTCATCCACGTGTCCGGTTCCGAGGTGTTGCTCAACGACGCCCGCAAGGCCGCGCACATGCTGGCCGCCAGCGGCGTGCCGGTCGAGGTGCACGTCTGGCCCGGTCAGATGCACGTGTTCCAACTCGCTGCCCCGCTGGTCAAGGAAGCCGACCGCTCCCTCAAGCAGATCGGCGAGTACATCCGCGAGGCAACCTGGTAATCCGGCATGCGCAACCCGGGTGCGGCCTGACAACATGTACCCATGCGCATCGCCAGGCACGTCAGTGAGCTCATCGGCAATACGCCTCTGGTCCAACTGAACTCGGTTGTTCCAGCGGGGTCGGGGGTGGTGGCGGCCAAGATCGAATACCTCAACCCCGGCGGCAGCGCCAAGGACCGCATCGCGGTCAAGATGATCGACGCCGCCGAGGAAGCCGGACTGCTCAAGCCCGGCGGGACCATCGTCGAACCCACCTCCGGTAACACCGGTGTCGGGCTCGCCATCGTCGCGCAGCAGCGTGGCTACAAGTGCGTCTTCGTCTGCCCCGACAAGGTCAGCGAGGACAAGCAGAATGTGTTGCGCGCGTATGGCGCCGACGTCGTCGTCTGCCCGACGGCCGTGGCCCCCGACCATCCGGACAGTTACTACAGCGTCTCCAACCGACTGGTCACCGAGATCGACGGCGCCTGGAAGCCGGACCAGTACTCCAACCCGAATGGTCCGGCCAGCCACTACGAGACCACCGGTCCGGAGATCTGGGCCGACACCGACGGCAAGGTCACGCATTTCGTGGCGGGCGTCGGGACCGGCGGCACGATCACGGGCACCGGCCGCTACCTCAAAGAAGTCTCGGGCGGCCGGGTGAAGGTCGTCGGCGTCGATCCCGAGGGCTCGGTGTATTCCGGCGGCACCGGCCGGCCGTACCTGGTGGAGGGTGTCGGTGAGGACTTCTGGCCGTCGGCCTACGACCCCAGCGTCCCCGACGAGATCATCGCGGTGTCCGACGCCGATTCGTTCGAGATGACCCGGCGCCTGGCGCGCGAAGAGGCCCTGCTGGTCGGCGGCTCGTGCGGTATGGCCGCGGTCGCCGCGATCAAGGTCGCCGAGCGCGAGGGGCCCGAAGCGGTCGTCGTCGTCCTGCTGCCGGATGGCGGAAGAGGTTATCTGTCAAAGGTTTTCAACGACGAGTGGATGTCGTCGTACGGCTTCCTGCGCACCCGGCTGGACGGCTCGCCGGAAGAGCACACCGTCGGCGACGTGCTGCGCGGCAAGTCCGGCGGACTGCCGGACCTGGTGCACACCCACCCCTCGGAGACGGTGCGCGACGCCATCGGCATCCTGCGCGAGTACGGCGTCTCGCAGATGCCGGTCGTCGGGGCCGAGCCGCCGGTCATGGCCGGTGAGGTTGCCGGCAGTGTGTCCGAACGTGAACTGCTCTCGGCGGTTTTCGAAGGCCGGGCGAAACTGGCCGATGCGGTGGCGCAGCATATGAGCCCGCCGCTGCCGCTGATCGGTGCCGGCGAGCTGGCGTCGGCGGCCGCCAAGGAACTGCGCGAGGTCGACGCCGTGATGGTCGTCGACGACGGTAAGCCGGTCGGCGTCCTGACCCGGCACGATCTGCTCGGGTTCCTGTCTCAGGGCGGTTCGCGGAAATAGCCTTCGGCTACGTGGAGGGACGCGAAACACCCGGCAAGTTGTGGAGTCTGCGTGTTTTTCGTCTACAGCGCGTCGTTCGTGCCACGCTGTTCGTATATTCGTGAAGTTCGATGTTGATCTCGTGCCGTGGCGACCGAAGTCACGCCAAATCCTCTCGGAGAGGGACTGAACTATGACGGACAAACCGACGGACGGCACTCCGCCGGACGCCAATCAGCCGACGGAGTACATTCCGCAGCCGCCGCCGGGTGGATTCCCCCCGCCCCAGGGAGGCGCTCCGACGGAGTACATTCCGCAGTCGCCGCAGGGCGGTTTCCCGCCGCCGCCGCAGGGTGGCTACCCGCCCCCTCCGTCGGGCGGATTCCCGCCGCCGCAGGGCGGCTACCCGCCGCCGCAAGGTGGGTACGCTCCGCCGCCCCCGCCACCAGGTGGTGCCTACCCGCCGCCCCCGCCGCCGCAGGGCGGCTTCGCGCCGCCGCCTCCGGGGGCGTACCCGCCGGCCGGTTACCAGTACGGTGCGCCGGGTGGTGCGGCTCCGTTCAGCGTCGGCGACGCGCTGTCCTGGGCATGGAACAAGTTCACCAAGAATCCGGCGCCGCTGATCGTGTCGGTTTTGGTCTACGGCCTCATCGTCGGTGTGATCGCCGCGATCGTGGAGTTCACTGCCATTGGCTTGGCTGATACATCGATGTCGAGCTACTCCGCGGACGACGCCGGGTTCAGCTACTCGTACAACGTCACGTCGCTGGGACCGGCGAGCATTGCCGTCCTGGTGCTCGGTTACCTCGTGCTGCTGGTGGTCGCGGCCGCCATCTCGTCGGCTCAGTACGTCGGCCTGCTGGGCATCGCCGACGGGCAACCGACCACCATCGGGTCGTTCTTCAAGCCGCGCTACATCGGCCCGATGATCGTCCTGACGCTCATCGTCGGTGTGCTCGTCGGTATCGGTTACGTGTTGTGCGTGATTCCCGGTTTGATCGTCGCGCTGTTCGCGATGTTCGCGCACCCGATCCTGGTTGATCGCAACCTGTCTCCGATCGATTCGCTGAAGGCCAGCATCGAGATCGTGAAAGCCAATGTCGGGCAGGTGATCCTGGTCTGGCTGGTGGCCGGCCTGATCGCCCTCGCCGGCGCCCTCGCCTGCGGCGTCGGTGTCCTGGTCTCCGGTCCGGTCGCCTCGCTGATGCTGGTGTACACCTACCGTCGCCTCAGTGGTGGTCAGGTCGCCCCGCTGACGCCGTAATGCCGTGCCCTGTTCGGGGGACGTGGCCGCGTGGTCTCGGCCCCCGAACAGGCATGACGGCAGCACCACATGAGACAGGACGACTTGAACTACACACCCTGGTGGGCCCGCGTGGTGGCCAGCCTGATCGACCGGATGACGCCGTTGTTCGTCATCATCGTCGGCGGCCTGATCGAGCGATCCCAGCGCGTGACGAAATGTCTTGCCGATCAAGCGGACTACAGCATCGGGCCGTTCTGCGTCACCGGGAATTCCGTCGCCGGCGTGCTGATCTGGCTGGCGGGGCTCGTCGTCGCGGTGTTGTTCACGCTGTGGAATCACGGCTATCTACAGGGCACCACGGGCTCGAGCCTGGGTAAGCGGGTGTTGCATTTCCAGGTGATCGACGAGAGGACGGGCGAGCCCGTCGGTTTCGGTCGCTCGGTGCTGCGGCAGCTGGCCCACGTCGTCGACGCCGTCCCGATGTTCGCCGGGTATCTGTTCCCGCTGTGGGACGCCAAGCGGCAGACCCTGGCGGACAAGATCATGTCGACCGTCTGCGTGCCGACGCGTTGATGACATACGCCCCCTGGTGGCGACGCGCCGCCGCCACCGTCATCGACCTGCTGCCGCTGTTGGTGCTGACCGCGGCCGGTGCGGCGCTGGTGTGGTTCACCCGAGATCGGGTGTGCGACAGCGATACCTCCGCATTCGACGGCGGCGCACAATGCGGCGACGGCTATTCGACGCTGGGCTACGTCAGCCTCGTCGTCACCTGGGCGCTCATGGTCGGCTATCTGGTCTGGAACTTCGGCTACCGTCAGGGGCGCACCGGCGCCAGTCTCGGCAAGACTGCCCTGCGCTGCCGGGTGGTCGGTCAAACCTCAGGGGCACCAATAGGTTTCGCGCGGTCGCTGCTGCGCCAGGCGGTGCACCTGGCCGATCTGTCGATCATCGGCTACCTGTGGCCGCTGTGGGATGGCAAGCGGCAGACCTTCGCCGACATGGTCATGGAGACGGTCTGCGTGACGCCGCCGCGTAAGCGCACCCCCGTCAGCGGAACGCACTGACTCCCGTCAGTGCCTGCCCGATCACCAGCTGGTGCACCTCGGACGTGCCCTCGTAGGTCAGCACCGACTCGAGGTTGTTGGCATGCCGGATCACCGGGTACTCCAGCGTGATGCCATTGGCGCCCAACAGAGTTCGGCACTGCCGGGCGATCTTGATGGCCTCGCGGACATTGTTCAGCTTGCCGACGCTGACCTGCTCGGGCTGAATCTTGCCGGCGTCCTTGAGGCGGCCGAGCTGCAGCGCGAGCAGCTGCGCCTTGCCGAGTTCGACGGCCATGTCCGCGATCTTGGCCTGCGTCAGCTGATATTCCGCGAGCGTCTTGTCGAAAACCGTGCGGGTGCCGACGTAGTCGAGCGTCGCCTGCAGGCAGTCGCGCGCTGCGCCGACGGCGCCGAACACGATGCCGAACCGCGCCTCCGACAGACAGCTCAACGGGCCGGACAGGCCGCGGGCGCCGGGCAGGCGCGCGGACTCGGGCAGCCGCACGTCGTCGAGGCTGAATTCAGACGTGACCGAGGCCCGCAGCGACATCTTGCGCGTCATCTCCCGGGCGCTGAAACCCGGTGTGTCCGTGGGCACCGCGAACCCCAGGACGCCTTCCTCGGCGCGGGCCCACACCACCGCGACATCGGCGACCGAGGCGTTGGTGATCCACATCTTGGACCCGTTGAGCACCCAGTCGTCGCCGTCGCGGCGGGCGGTGGTGCGCATGCCGCCAGGGTTGGAACCGAAGTCCGGTTCGGTGAGGCCGAAACAGCCGATCAGGTCACCGGCCGCCATCCCCGGCAGCCACTGCTCGCGCTGTTCCTCGCTGCCCCAGTGATGGATCGCGAACATCGCCAGCGAACCCTGCACCGACACCAGTGACCGGATGCCGCTGTCGACCGCCTCCAGTTCCTGGCACACCAGCCCGTAGGCCGTCGCCGTCGAACCGCTGCAGCCGTACCCGGTGAGGTGCATGCCGAGCAGACCCAGCTTGCCGACCTCGGCGGCGATCTCCCGAACCGGAACCGAACCGTTCTCGAACCACTCGGCGATGTAGGGACGCAGCCGCTGTTCGCCGAACTGGCGCACCATGGTGCGCAATTCGATGTCCTCGGCGCTCAGCAGGTCGTCGGTGCCGAGAAGATTGTCGAGCGAGGCTGTCATGGTGCAGTTCTACACCGGGAGTTCCGCGTAAAGCGAGTGCAGGCCCCGGCTACGCTGGTCGCTCAGGGATAGACGGGGTGGACGATGACTGAGCAGGAACACAACCAGGGCGCGGGCGAGCCGGAGGCTTCGACGCCGGCCTACGGGATGCCGCCGCTCCCGGCCTATGGCGCGGAGGCCTACCCCTCGATGCCGGCGCCCGAACAGTTTCCGCCGCCACCGCCGATTCCGGGATACCCGGTCCCGGGCTACCCGCCGCCGGTCGGGCCGTATCCGCCTGTGGGCCAGGGATATCCAGGTATGCCGCCGATGCCCGGCATGATGCCGATGGGCTACGCGCCGGTGCCGAAGACCAATGGGCTGGCCATCGCGTCGCTCGTCTGCTCGCTGCTCGGCCTGGTGACGTGTGCGGGTACCTCGATCCTCGGCGTGATCTTCGGGCACCTCGCCAAGTCTCAGATCAAGCAGAGTGGTGAGGAGGGCGAGAGCATGGCCCTTGCAGGCCTGATCGTCGGCTACATCGGATTGGCGATCTTCGCGCTCATCGCAATCTTCTACTTCGGCCTGATCGCGCTCGTCGTGGGCAGCAGCGGGACCAGCACCATCTGAGGGGGAACTCCATGACGAATCCGTACGAGCCAGGCCACGGGTCCGCACAGCAGCAACCGGGCGAGCCGCAGTTCGGCCAGGACCCCACCTACGGGGGCTACGGGCAGGGCGACGCCGCGACAAATGTGCCGCCGGGTTACCCGCCGCCCGGTTACCCCCAACAACCGGGCTACCCGCAACAGCAGGGCTTCCCGCCACAGCAGGGTTACCCGCAACAGCAGGGCTATCCGCCCGCAGGGTACGGCCAGCCGGTGTATGCACTCGATCCGTCTGCGCCGTACGGCCGGGACCCCATGACGGGGATGCCGTTGTCGGACAAGTCCAAGGTGACCGCCGGCCTGCTGCAGTTGTTCTTCGGGGGTTTCGGTGTCGGCCGGTTTTATCTCGGATACACCAACATTGCCATCGCTCAGCTGTGCCTCGGCATCGTCGGCTGGCTGACGACCATCCTCTTCATCGGGATTTTCATCCTGATGGGTGTCGGCCTCTGGGCTCTGGTCGACGCCATCATGATCTTCACCGGCTCGGTCAAAGATCCCCAAGGCCGTCCGCTTCGCAGCTGACCGGATCGCACTAGGCTGGCGCCTGTGAGTGAGCAGCGCAGCCAGGCAGACCACTACCGGGCGTACGGCCCGGCCACTCGGGCCATCCACGCCGGGTTCCGGCCGGACCCGCAGACCGGTGCCGTCAACACCCCGATCTACGCCAGTTCGACGTTCGCGCAGGACGGCGTCGGCGGCCTACGCGGCGGGTTCGAGTACGCCCGCACGGGCAACCCGACGCGGTCCGCGCTGGAGACGCTACTGGCCGCCGTCGAAGGCGGAAACTACGGCCGCGCGTTCAGCTCCGGCATGGCCGCCACCGACTGTGCGCTGCGCGCCGTGCTGCGTCCGGGCGACCACATCGTCATCCCCGACGACGCCTACGGTGGCACCTTCCGGCTGATCGACAAGGTCTTCACCCAGTGGGGCATCACGCACACGCCGGCACAGCTGTCGAACCTCGACGAGGTGCGCGCCGCGATCACGTCGAAGACCCGAATGATCTGGGTCGAGACGCCGACCAACCCGCTGCTGTCCATCGCCGACATCGCGGCCATCGTGCAGATCGGTGCGACGTCGGGGGTGAAGGTCTTGGTGGACAACACCTTTGCCTCACCGGCGCTGCAGCAGCCGCTGTCGCTCGGGGCAGACATCGTGCTGCACTCGACCACCAAGTACATCGGCGGACACTCCGACGTCGTCGGCGGCGCCCTGGTGACCAATGACGAGGAGCTCGACGCGAAGTTCGCCTTCCTGCAGAACGGCGCCGGCGCCGTACCGGGTCCGTTCGACGCCTACCTGACCTACCGCGGTCTCAAGACGCTGCCGCTGCGCATGCAGCGCCATTGCGAAAACGCGTTGCGGGTCGCCGAATTCCTCAACGACCACAAGGCCGTCGCGACGGTGCTGTACCCGGGCCTGTCGAGTCATCCGGGCTACGAGGTGGCCGCCAAGCAGATGAGCGGCTTCGGCGGCATGGTGTCGGTGCGGCTGCGCGGCGGAGAGCAGGCGGCGCGCGAATTATGCTCGCGTACAGAGATTTTCATCCTCGCCGAGTCGCTGGGTGGGGTGGAGTCGCTGATCGAGCACCCGGGTGCCATGACGCACGCGTCGACTGCGGGCTCGCAGCTGGAGGTGCCGAACGACCTGGTCCGGCTGTCGGTCGGCATCGAAGACATCGCCGACCTGATCGGTGACCTGGAGCAGGCCCTGGCTTGATTCGCTGAGTGGCCGGTTATCGCACGGAAATCATGAAAATCGTGTCATAACCGGCGATTCGGCGTCAGACGAGTGCGCCCCGCACCGCGGCTGCCGTCACGGCGAGGTTCACCTCGGCAACGCCGGTCTCATATTCGTTGACCCAATGCCCGCTCGCGATGTCGCCGGCGCGGGCGTGTACCCACCGCCAGCCGCGGTCGTTGAGGCTCATCAGCGAGCCCAGACCGTCGACGGTGTGCAGCAACGTCACGATGGCTGCCGTCGCCGGTGCGGGCGGTCTGCGGTCGAACAACGCCGACAGCAGCTCCGCACGGGCCTGGCCGACCCGCGCCCGGTCCGTCAGCGGCAACGCGTAGTGCGGTCGGAACCTGTTGCCGCCCAACGGCTGCCGGCGCAACTGCCCGGCGCGCTCGAGCTGGTCGATGAGACCGCTCTCGGTGTTTTTGCGCAGTTTGGACAATGCGGCGGCGGGTCGTCGTGGTCGCTGACGAAGTAGTTCCAGTGCCGGCGCGGACACCGGGTCGACGGCGTCGTCGCCGGAGAGGGCGACCAAGTGTCCGTCGGGTGCGCTGTCACCCGGCGCGGCGGGCCGAATACGGCACGCCAACGCCAGGTCCAGCAGGACGGCGCCGGACAACACCCGGTGCCGACGTGGTTGATCCAGACCTGGCTGTGCGGACGAATTGTCCAGGAGCAGCAGATACAGGTCTTCGGCGATCTGAGCCATGGATGGTCAGCCGGTGGCCGGCCCGGTCGGGCCGGCCGTGGCGGGACTAGGCGTGATAGGGCTCGGCCTTGACCAGCGTGACCTTGACGGTGGCGCCGCTGGGCACCGTGTAGCTGCGCTCCTCGCCGACCTTCGCGTCGATCAGCGCGTGGCCGAGCGGCGAGTTGGGGGAGTACACCTCGAGCTTGCCGTCGGTGACGCCTTCCTGGCGGGTGGCGATGAGGAACGTCTCGGTGTCCTTGTCATCGCCGTCGTAGAAGACGGTGACGACCGAACCGGGCAGCGCCACACCGGACTTCTTCGGTGCCTCGCCGACCTTCGCGTTGCTCAGCAGATCCTGCAGCTGACGGATGCGGGCTTCCTGCTGGCCCTGCTCTTCGCGGGCCGCGTGGTAGCCACCGTTCTCGCGGAGGTCGCCCTCTTCGCGACGGTCGTTGATTTCGGCAGCGATGACCGGGCGGTTGGCGATCAGCTGATCGAGCTCAGCCTTCAAGCGCTCGAATGCCTCTTCGGTGAGCCAGGTGACCTGGGTATCGGTCATATCTGCTGCTCTCCTGTCGTTGTAAGCGTGCGTGTATGCCCGGGCGTTGTGTCCGGGGTTGCCCCGTTGCTTGGGGCCGGCGGTGCTGCGATCGCGAGGACATCGCCAGGTTTTGGGTCCCCCGGAAGGTGCCAGCAAGTGCCCACTAATGCAGCAATACACGGCCCCAGTCGGAACCGTGTACTGAGCAAGCGTACCACTTGGGCGTCTCCAAACCGTCATGATTTCGCAGTTCGGAGTTCGCCGGATGGATGGTCGGCGCGGCGGGGTCAGGGCGCGACGAGGTAGCCCGGAACGTCGGTGCCGCAGCCGTACACATCCCCGACGACCGGCGGTTTTGCCGACTTCACGACGGCGGTCACCTGGACCGTCTTGGCCTGAGCCGGTGCGACCAGGATCTCGCGTCGCCCGGTTTCGCTGCCGTCGAGGGCCCTGGACCGCACGATGCACACCGCCGGCCGGCCCGGGTCCTCGCGGGTGACCGAGATCGTCACCGCCACCGTTTCGTTGTCGACCAGCTTGTAGGTGCTCAATTCACCCTTGACCGGAGACGTCCCGAGGCGCTGGAAACCGACGAAGGCAAGTGCCACACCAGCCACGACGATGAGCACAGTGAGGCCGATCGCCAGGCGGCGACGGGTCAGCCGAGACAGGCGCTGCTGCCCGTAGCGGGCGGTCGGACGCTCGATCATGGCTGCTTTGGGTGCCCCGTCGGTCGGTTCGGATTACTTGGACTGGAACTATAGAACCCAGCGACATGGTTGGACTGCATCGAGTTGTCCCACCGAGTAGAGACAGTAGGTAAGGCACACGTGAGCGAACTGCGGTTGATGGCGGTGCACGCGCACCCCGACGACGAGTCGAGCAAGGGTGCGGCCACCACGGCCAAGTACGCGGCCAACGGCGCCCGGGTCATGGTCGTGACGCTGACCGGCGGCGAGCGCGGCGACATCCTCAATCCGGCGATGGACCTGCCCGAGGTGCACGGCCGGATCCACGAGGTCCGCCGCGACGAGATGGCGAGGGCGGCCGAAATCCTGGGTGTCGAGCACCATTGGCTGGGGTTCATCGACTCCGGGCTGCCCGAGGGCGATCCGCTGCCACCGCTGCCCGACGACTGCTTTGCGGTGGTGCCGATCGAAGAGCCCGTCCGCCGGCTGGTCCGGGTGATCCGCGAATTCCGGCCGCACGTGATCACCACGTATGACGAGAACGGCGGCTACCCGCACCCCGACCACATCCGCACGCACCAGGTGTCGATGGCTGCCTACGAAGCGGCCGCCGACCATGTGCAGTTCCCCGACGAGGGCGATCCCTGGAGCATCTCGAAGCTGTACTACGGCCACGGTTTCCTGCGCCGGCGCATGCAGCTGCTGCAGGACGAGTTCGCCAAGAACGGTGAAGTCGGGCCGTTCGAGAAGTGGCTGCAGCATTGGGACCCCGAGCACGATCCCTTCGCCAACCGGGTGACGACCCGCATCGAGTGCGCCGACTACTTCGAACAGCGGGACCGGGCGCTGCTGGCCCATGCCACGCAGATCGACCCGAACGGCGATTTCTTCCGCGCGCCCATCGAATGGCAGCAGCGGCTGTGGCCGACCGAGGAGTACGAATTGGCCCGATCCAGGGTTCCGGTGACGTTGCCCGAGACCGATCTGTTCACGGGAGTATCACTGTGATTTCTGTTCCGCTCACCATCCTGCTGGCCGAGGGCCCACGCCAGACGGGTCCCGACTTCGGCAAGGCCAGCCCGGCCGGGCTGGTGATCACGCTGATCCTGCTGATCGCCGTGGTGGCCCTGG
>Ga0265327_10000661_pt1 | contig 55406 bp, 50 predicted proteins | sample 41621metaG_FD_202089 | JGI IMG/M metagenome (GOLD analysis project Ga0265327, IMG submission 202089) | Rhizosphere microbial communities from Carex aquatilis grown in University of Washington, Seatle, WA, United States - 4-16-21 metaG | ecosystem: Host-associated > Plants > Roots > Rhizosphere... | reverse complement strand
ATTCGCATGTCATTCCATAAGGTGCATCTTTGGTAAGTTTAATCGCAAATTTTCCTGAGTGTGCTTTTTCGCTGGTTTGTAAATTGCCAGATTGAATCAAATCTTTATTCGGTTCGGCTGTAAAAAAGTTTCCGTCAGAAGTTCTGTTCTCTGCATTGCAATAAATTTGATATTCAGGGAATCGCGTTTTTTTTATAATTTGCATGTCGTCTATAAAAATACTGTCGTTGCCGGAATCCCAAACATAGAAAAGCAATTTGCCATCGGGAATGTTTACCGGCACTTTGAATTTTAAACTCATTCGTTTCCAGCCTTTTTCATCAAAGCGATCAATAAAATCGGAATTTATATAAAAAAATTTAGCTGTGGTATCCGATGCAACAATGACTGTCTTGTGGTCGTGTTTGTTGCACCAAGCGCTAACAATAAATTCGTCGCCTTTGGTAACATCGTTGCAATGGTAGGTCAACCCAAATGGTTGCGACTTCGATAACAAAACTGAGTATTTTCCCGATTTTGAAAAATGCTCGGTTCGCATGGATGTTCCGCTAAATAAATCTTTACCGTTTGTCGCAATAAAGTATTGTTTATCCGACGTTAATGTTTCTAAATTGCAGTCGATATATGATATTTTCTTTTTTAAAACCGGTTTTGACGCAAGTTCGTAAACCGCTTGTTTATTTGCGCTGTTAATTTTTTTGAGATACAGACCTCTGGCGGCTAATCTGTTTATGGTTGACATATCTAATGTGAAACAGTTGAAAACAATTTTATCGCCGAACTTTGCAATAATATAATCAAGGTCCGTCTCGCCAATCCATTCATAAAATTTATCAGCGTTGATGTCGTAAAAAAAAGTATTGGGATAAATTCGTTGGAGTGCATCCGAAAAAATCTGTGTAGAATATACGTTGCCAAATTTTAAAGCTGCTTCAATTGATCCTCCGGCATAACCTACTATTTTAGCATAATTATTATTATACAATTTAAACTTATCGCCTGCTTTAAGATATTCGTCATTAAAATTATTGTTGCTTACATAAAGTTTATTGTTTATAAATCCGAAAATAACTATCAATCCCAAAAATATAACCGGTAATGCAAATTTCTTTTTTATAAATGACGTAAAACGCAATAAAAGAAAAATATTTGCACCCATAAACGCTTCGAAAGGAACTAAATAATGTGGACTGAAATGTTTTGCTACCATTAATAATCCGGCAATTTGACAAATAATAATTGCCACGAAAAATTTTAGCGTGTCGTCAACCCAAATTGGTTTTTTGTTTTTCTTTAACCTGACAATAAAATAAGTCGCTGAAAAAATACTTACAGTCAATACAATAACGAAAATATAATTCGCTGAAAGAATTTCTTTAAGTGATATTAGATATGTTGTCAAATCGATAATTGTTTCTTTGCCGCTACCGTAAATTCCGGCGTGATTGAATAATTTTTTTAACCAGTCAAACATACTTCCGTATTGGTCGCTAACCGGCAAAGTGCATACGAAAAATGTCGCGATAGATGTTACGAAATATATAAGTTTCTTTTTCCAACCCACAAGTACGATCAATGGTATAATCATTACAAGAAAAAATGTAAATTTCGACGCAATACCAAAACCTGTAACAAAAGCGAAGAGAAAAGCGTATTTCATTGGATTTGTTTGACCTTTTTCCAGATAAAATATCATTAAGAGTACTATCAGCATTGACGACATTAAAATAAATTGTTCAGGCGAAACACGTCCGAATCCGGTAAATAACAAGTATGCCGAAAACAATGGTGTCAACTGCAAAATCATTGATTGCCATAAATTACCGGCGAGTTTAAAAGCTGCGCGTCCAATAAAAAAAATTATCACAAAATTTATGGATGCAACAGTCCATGTGATAGCTGCCAAATAAAGTTCTGGTTGTGTGAGTACCGAAGTAATCAAGTCTTTTTTGGAAGGTTCGAAAAGCCATGTTAAAAAAATAATCAACACACCAAAAACCTGTAGCGGTGTGCCGGGATGATCAATATGTCCGACGCTGTGTCCTGTGGCAAGGCTTAATGAATTCAAAAGATAACAGTACGATGAATCATAACCACCGTTACACCAGTTGTAACCTATGTTTTGAAATTCTCTGACGAAAATAAACAACACAAGTAATGGTACTATAAAAAAATATAATGAATGAAAATCAAATTTCTTCATCTGTTTTTAATTTTACTATTTCGATTCAATAATTACAGAATAATCGTCGAACCAAGCTGGTTTGTCGCCCCGATTCCATACATAAACATCAAGTTTTCCGTCGCTTGGTGCGTTGTACAGCAAAACATCGAGCATAATATATTCCCAACCGTTTTTGTCGCGCAAAATTGAAGCGCTGCCTTTTCGGTAAAGTTCTTTTTGATTTGTTGCTGACATTACCAATATTGCATCGTCGTTTTCAGCCCAGCGCCAGACGCCAGCTTTTATGCGGTCTCCGGTTTTTAGATTTTCGAAACGATGTGTAAAAACGAATGGTTCTTGTTTTGTTGTTTTTACCGAAAATTTTCCCGAATGTACTTTTTCGCTGTTTCGTAGCTTTGCATTGGGCAAAGTTACAGTTGGAATTGTGGTTTTAAAATATTTGTTATCCGGCGTCAATTCTTCGATGTCAGAAAATGCAATTCGAACTGTCGGTGTGCTGATTTGCATAAATCTGGTTACAGAAAAATCGTCAACGTAACCTGCCGATTTTCCATTGTTCCAAACATAAAATTTTAATTTATGATCGGGCAAGTCAACAGGCAAAGTAAAACTCATTTCTATTTTTGCCCATTCATCTTCTGTTTGAGTTACTTTATTGCTATTCAAATAAAATTCTTTGGAATTTGTTGCCGACGCTACCAATCTTATCGATGTATCATTTTTCGAGCGCCATGCCTGCAGATTAAACCTTTCGTTTTTCGAAACATTTGTCAATTCGAAAGTCATTCCAAAAGGATTTTGAAAATCTAATTTAGTCGAATATTTTCCGGAATGTGCTTTTTCGTCGATGCGATTAAACTGATTGCTAAATTCATAACTTGGATATGATTCGGGCAAAAAGCAATTTTGCGAATTATCAATTTTTTCGGCTGAACAGCAAACCATTGATTGTGGAATGTAAATAAAGGAGTTTGATTTATTGACTTTCAGAAATTTCAATATTTTAATGTCGTCGAAATAAACCGTTACATTGCTTTTTGACCAAACATAAACCGACAAATTTTCGCCAATTATATCAAATGGAATATCGATGGTTGTTCGAATCAATTCCCAGCCAAGACTGTCTTTTTGGTCTGGTTCCGAATTGGCGAGATAAAAACGGGTAGCTGTTTTATCGGTTACAACCAGATAGGAATCGGACTTATTTTTTTGCCAGCGCCAGACTGAAACTTCATATCTGTCGCCGGGTAAAACATTTACTATTTCGGTCGTAAAACCAAAAGAATTTTTTTTGTTTAATTTGACGGAGAATTTTCCGGTGTGCGCCTTTTCGTTGGATTGAGTTGACATATTTAAAAATGAAGGGAATCCCGAATAATTTGCAAGTAACTTACTACTGTCGCTCCCAAGCCAGTCAACATTGCACGAAAAAATTTCGGCTATTGTTACCGGATTTTCGGGATCACTCAATATTTTACGCAATACGCGATATGGTTCATTACCCAAGTTAAAATATTTTTGGTTTAATTTTGAAATGTATAACGATAAATTTTCTGGCGTCGAAAAATAAACTGATGGTTCGTACAGATTTCCTGTAAATGAATTTATATCGTCAACAAGATAAATTGTCCGTGACGAAAAAGAACCGGGTAAAGAACTGTAAAGCAGCGTCTCGTTTGCAAATGACCAACTTGTATTAACTATCGGCATTGCTATATTTTTTTTCTCAATAATAAATTTACGCTCCGGAAATTTTTCGACGTATTTTAGCAATTTTTCAATGTATAAAACTCTTTCAGAAAATTCAATTCTTGCTTTGTTAATCCAAAAAACACTCAACAAAATGAAAAAAACAATTGCAATATTTTTTAATATTTTAAAAAAAGATGTTTTCGTAATGACGTCATTTATAAAAGGAATTAGCAAAATAATATTTAAAGGTATAAAGTTTTTTTCCATTAATAAAATAGATTCCTTGGAATAATAATTTAATGCAATAAATATAAAAAAAACAGCAACCGTTAATATATGAAAAAATAGTTTTTTATAATTTTTAATGACGAAAAAATAAATTATTACAATAAAAAGTACGACGAAATATGTAAAATAAATTTTATTCCATCGCGAAACAAAAAACACAGTACTATAAAAATAGCGAAATTCGCGGATTGTTGAAAAAAAGTAGCTTATTTTCGAGAATAAAGTTCCATCGTAATTTTCGGTTGACGCAAAAGTCATTTTTAAATATCCGAAAATAAATATGATATAAACCGGTATATAATTCCAGTAATTTTTAAAATCGTTTTTGTCAATTAGATAAGTTCCTAAGATATATATCAATGGTACAATCGTAACCGGATGGCTGAATAACGCCAAAAGGACTATCAATGAATTGATAATTACAAATTGAATTTTTTGTTTAAAATTATTCAGGTTTTGTTGTTGATAAATCCATGCGTAAAACAAAACGCAATATGCAATGCCTTGAATAATTTCGGTTTGTATCGAAAAAAAACTTCGCGAAATTCCGATAGTCAAACACAAAATCAAGAGTATTCCGGCTTGTTCGTTTTTAAGTTTATAGGCAATTATCCAATAAATTATGATGTGTAAAAACACAAATGATAGCGAAAAAAATATAAGAATATACTTTAATGGTAAGTGCAAATTGATTGCGGCAAGTGCGAAAATCTGAGGAACTAAAGTGCTATACTTTTCTGCCGGTAAAAAAAAATTACCGGAGTTTATCATTTTAAAAATACAGAAAGCTGAGTCGGTTAAAAGTGTTCGCTCTTTGTACAAAAAAACGGCTGAAAACAAATACATTCCAAAGAACACAAATCCAATTAATTTATAAAAAGATATTTGATTCTTTAGACTTTTCACTTTTAGTTTTTACTTATTAATCCAACTTCAAAACTGCCAGGAACGCGGTCTGTGGAATTTCAACTGAACCAATTTGTTTCATTCGTTTTTTGCCTTCTTTTTGCTTTTCAAGAAGTTTGCGTTTTCGCGTAATATCTCCGCCATAACATTTTGCCGTAACATCTTTTCTGACAGCTTTAACTGTCTGACGTGAAATTATTTTAGCGCCAATTGCTGCCTGAATTGCCACATCGAATTGCTGACGCGGAATTAAATCTTTCAATTTTTCGCAAATTTTTCTGCCAAAATCGTAAGCTTTATCAACGTGAATCAAAGCTGAAAGCGCATCAACCGGTTCGCTGTTCAAAAGAATATCAAGCTTCACCAATTTCGATTCGCGGTAACCACATTCAATATAATCAAATGAAGCGTAACCTCGCGATATACTTTTGAGACGATCATAAAAATCGAATACAATTTCGCCAAGTGGCATTTCGAAATTTAGTTCGACGCGATTGGCTGTGAGAAACATTTGATTTTTAAGAATACCGCGTTTATCAAGACAAAGGGTCATAATATTGCCGAGATAATCAGTTTTAGTAATTACTTGTGCTTTGATGTAAGGTTCTTCAATATAATCCAGCCATTTAAAATCGGGCAAGTCCGCAGGATTATGTACTTCGATGGTTTCGCCTTTTGATGTATATGCTTTGTACGAAACGTTTGGTACAGTCGTTATTACATTCATATTGAATTCGCGGTCAAGACGTTCCTGCACAATTTCCATGTGCAACAAACCAAGAAAACCGCAACGGAAACCAAAGCCCAAAGCCATAGATGATTCGGGTTCGTAAGTTAAAGAAGCATCGTTTAATTGAAGTTTTTCCATTGAGTTTCGCAATTCCTCGTAATCGTCGCTGTCAATTGGGTAAACGCCGGCAAATACCATTGGTTTTACTTCTTTAAAACCTTCAATTGCTTTCGATGGATTTTTAACTGCTGTAACCGTGTCTCCAACTCTAACTTCGCGCGCTGCTTTGATGCCGGTAATAATGTAACCAACATCGCCGGTTTTCAGTACCGGCATCGGTTGCATGGTCATTTTAAGTATTCCGACTTCTTCGGCGAAATATTCTTTTGCTGTGTTTACAAATCTGATGTGGTCTCCGGGACGAACTTCGCCATTCAAAACTTTTATATATGTAATTACGCCGCGATATGAATTGAAAAGCGAATCGAAAATTAACGCTTGTAATGGTGCATTCGGATCGCCTTTTGGCGCAGGAATTTTTTCGACAATGGTTTCCAAAATTTGCATGACCCCCTGACCGGTTTTTCCGCTTGCCGGAATAATATCGCTTTCTTTGCAACCGATTAAATCAATAATTTGTTCCGTTACTTCTTCTGGCATCGCGATGTCCGAGTCCATTTTATTTAAAATCGGAATAATTTCGAGATTATTTTCGATTGCCAGATACAAATTCGAAATTGTTTGCGCCTGAATTCCTTGCGTGGCGTCAACAACCAACAACGCTCCTTCGCATGCAGCAATAGAACGCGAAACTTCATAAGAAAAATCGACGTGTCCCGGAGTGTCAATCAAATTTAAAATATATTTTTGGCCGTTGTGCGTGTATTGCATCTGGATTGCGTGGCTCTTAATGGTGATGCCGCGTTCGCGTTCCAAATCCATGTCGTCAAGCACTTGCGCCATCATGTCTTTTCCTTCGACGGTTTTGGTGTATTCCAATAAACGGTCGGCTAAGGTACTCTTTCCGTGGTCGATGTGTGCAATAATGCAAAAGTTTCTAATATGCTCCATGTGATATTTTTGTCCTGAATTTTTTTCTGCTAAATATTTTATTTTGACGAATAAATCAGCCAATTGGTTTGTAATTACAGCAATTGTATGAATTTACTATGCGAAAATAATTTGCAAAGATACTCATTTCGAACGAAAAATAAAATTTCAATTTTTGCTTTTGAACAAAAAAATTTGAACTGAAGTTTATTTATTTAACCAATTGCGAAATTCTGAAGTACGTTGAATGCTAACCAGAATTTCTTCTTTGACAGACGGTTTCAAGTCAATTTTAATACGACTTTTTGCCAGATGATGCATTTGATTAATCGCGTCAATATTAATTAAAAAAGAACGATTAATACGAAAAAACTGGTCAGAATTTAATTGGAGTTCCAACACATCGAGCGTGTAGTCAACATCAAAGGTGTGGTTATCGAAAGTTTTCAAAAATACATTTTTCTCGGACGCAAAAAAGTACGCAATTTCTTCGGTTTTAATTGTTTTAATTTTATCGGCTGCATGAACAACAAAACGTTTTTGATATTCCGGCTTTGACTGAAATGTATTTAAAATTTTCTGTATATCGATAAATTGTTCCGGTTTATTTCTTTCTGAAAAAAGCGTGTTGTATTTTATAATTGCGGCTTTGAGTTCGTCGCTCTCAATTGGTTTTAACAGATAATCAATGCTATTTGTTTTAAAAGCTTTTATTGCATATTGGTCGTAAGCGGTAGTAAAAATTATCGGAATTTTTACGTCAATTTGTTCGAATATTTTAAAACTCAATCCGTCAGATAAATGAATGTCGAGAAAAATTAAATCAGCCGTATTAACGGTCAACCAAGCAACAGCGTCGCGCACCGATTCAATTTTTGCCATGACTTTGATTGATGCATCAATTTCTGTCAGCATCTGTTCCAGATTATCGGCAGCTATTTTTTCGTCTTCAATAATAATCGTTTTCATTCTTCGGTCAAAATTGGAATACGTGCCACATAGTTTTCGTTTTCGATGCCAAATTCTGGCTTCAAGTCCGACAAAAGTTTATAACGTTCGATAATGTTCGAAAGACTTATTCCTGTTGACTTTTCCAAGTTTTCGCGTTGTTGTAAATTGTTGCTAATGATTAAAAAATTTTCTTTCGCTAAAATGTTTATTGTCAACGGAAATTGCGTCGAAATTTCGTTGTGTTTAATGGCGTTTTCTACCAGCATTTGCAACGACAGTGGTAGAATGTACGAATCGAGATAATTAGAATCAACGGAAAGATTGACAACAAGATTATTTCCAAAACGGATTTTTTGTAAATGCAAATACGAATTTAGAAAGTCAATTTCGTCGCTGATAAGTGAAATGTTTTTTTCACGCACATCGAGCACATAACGATAAATTTTCGAAAATTTATTGACAAACAAAAGCGCTTCGTTTGGCGATGTTTTTATGAGCGATGTCAACGAATTTAGGCTGTTAAATAAAAAATGTGGATTGATTTGATTTATCAAAACCGCATATTGCGTTTCGATATTTTGGCGTTTTAAAATTTCGGCTTCCAAACGCGAAGCTTTCCACATTTCGAAAAAGTTCCATGCCTCAATTAAAATATACACGGTAAAGTTTATAAACACAGTTAGATAAATGTTTGCAAAAAGTACCGAACTAAAATTGAAGTCGCGACCTAATTGATAATACTGCTCTCGCATAAATTTCCAGAACAAAAAAACAAAAATACTCATAATTAACGCAGCTGCTGCTGAACCAAAAATAAGCTCGAATATCAAACGTTTGACAAGCAACTTTTGTCCCGGAAATTTATTTTGAAAATAGTTATACAATGGGAAATTCACCAAAAAAATTGAATACGACACCAAAAACGAAAAAATTAAACTTGTCAATCCGTTCAAGTAATTGACTGTTCCAAGTATCAAGTAAATTTGTATGCCGTAAAACGCGGTAATTGCAACACCAATAATTACCGATAATAGCGCAAAAAGGCTGTATTTATGATTTAAAATTTTTGGTGAATTCATATCCAAAAGTATTATTTTTTTTGACGACTAAAAAATTATTCGGTATTGAACCATTGGAAAAAATCCAAGTTGATTGATTGGTTGTTCCGAATTTGTTTTGAAATTATAACTCATGTACAACGCATTTTGTTTATTCGTCAAGTTTTCGATGTCAATAGCCCATTCTTGCGAAAAATGTCGTCCGTCAATACGAAATGCTGAGCGCAAGTCAGCTCTGAAATAATTTGGAAATTGTCCTGAATAAATCATTGATTTGGTGTAGGTTGGTATTTGATATTTTTCTGACAACACAGGGTCAATCGGAATGTAGCGTTGTCCGCCAGCAGACGTTACTCGTGCGTCAAATAATAGCACTTTTTTCGATTTGGCATCGGTGCGCGAAATGACAAATTCTTTACCTGCCAAAAAATTTACAACATAATGTCCGTCAAAAGCAGTTGGTCGATCAATGCCGTCGTTGCCTTTGTAACGCGAATTGTAAACGGAAGTTGTGAATAAGAAATAAAAACCATTGTCGAGAAATTTTTCGAAAGTAAAGTCAACGCCGTAATTGTAACCGGTGCCGCCATTTTTAAGCGAATCGGGTATTTGATTGATGAACGACGACTCATTCAACAAAGAATATGCGCTTTGTTTTTGTTCGACAATGCTGTTGAAATTGTACTGGTAGTAACTTTCTATTTTCAAATGCAAAGTTTGCGAAATGTTCCATTCGTAACCCAACACAAAATGATGACTTTTCTGGAAATCGAGATTTTTGTTTGGCTCGGAATAAGTATTATCGTTCAATCTTACACGCCACGCATAGTTTAATATTGGCGCCAAATGACTTTCCAATCCATAACCAACTGTCAACGATTGATTTGGTTTAAAGTACCATTTTAATCCAAATCGTGGTTCGAGGGTCGTTGTGTTGTTAAGGTCAAGAAATTCGCTGTGCAAACCGGCATTCAAAATCCATTTTTCGTTAAACTTATATTGCAACTGATAATAAGCCTGAATTAAATCGGCGCTACCATGTTGGTCAATCACAGTTCCGAACGAATGATATGTACCAGAATAAACGCTGTCAACCAGATTGAAATTCATTTTACGAACCGTAATGCCAAAACGGAAATTAAATTTTTCGTTGACTTTTTTATTGAAAAACAAATTTGCTTCTAAATTCGGATTTTCGAAACTGTTTCGTGCGTAAGGAAAAGCATTGGTAGTGTGCGGAATGACGGTATCAACAATATTATAATTGCCTACAAATGTCGCTGCCAACGTCAATTTCGAATAAAATGTCGAATTATAAATGTATTGATGCGAAAAGCCGATAACTCCGGTTTCGCTGCGACTGCTGATATTGGTTTTTGTTGGCGTGTAAAGATTGTCGGTTGTGCTTGATGTGTCGCTCGATTCGTTAAAATCTATATGACTTTTGCCGCCCAATCCGAAAATGGTAATGTTGCCATATTTGCGCGACGGAAAATTTAATTTGAAACTCAAATCCTGATAATACGGAATGGCTGTTCCTGTGCCGAAATTGACGCCCATTTTCGCCAACACGCCCAACGTCGAATAACGGTAATTAATCAAATACGACGAACGATTTTCTTTCGAAATAGGACCTTCGGCGCCTAACTCAAAACCATTAAATCCAATCTGACCTAGAAACTCATGCTTTTCGTAATTGCCGGAACGCATTTTTAAATCGAACACACCCGAAAGCGCATTGCCATATTCGGCGGGGAAAGCTGCTGTTAAAAAATCAGAATTTTGCAAAACATTATTGTTTAACATGCTCACGGGACCACCTGTTGCTCCTAAAAAGCCAAAGTGATTGGGGTTTGGAATTTCGATTCCTTCGAACATCCAAAGCAAACCGTTTGGCGAGTTTCCACGAATGACAATGTCGTTTACGGCATCGTTTGCGGTACTTACTCCGGCATAATTTGACGCCATACGCGACACATCGTTTCGTGCGCCTGCGTATCGTTGCGTTTCTTCGATGGTAAAAGTCCGAGCACTCAAAATTGCCATTTCGTTGTTTGATTTGGTTTTATCGCGACTTGCTTTGACGACGATTTCTTCTGTTTTGATAGTGTTTTCTTCCATTTCGATTTTTAAAATCATTTCTTTACCGGTGGTCAAACTCAAGTTGGTCAAAGAAACAGGATTAAATCCCAAAAAATTAACTTGCAAACTTATACGTCCGATAGGAACTTTTTCTATTTTAAAAAAGCCATCGGCATCAGTAACTGCGCCTTTGGTTTTATCGTCGCCCAGCAACACAACGGTTGCGCCCGGCAAAGGTTCTTGGCTAACTTTGTCAACAATTTGCCCTTTAATATTTTGTGTCAATTGTTGTCCGAATACGAAAATGGTCATTAAGTTTAAAAGACCAATCAATGCTAATTTTTTCATACGTTTGAATTTTAAAATTATAATGCAATTTTATTTTAATTTTTATCGACTGTCAAATGTAATACGACGAACGTAGAAAAATAAAGATAAACGTGAGAAAGTTGGAGTTGAATGAATACAAGGCGTTTTACGAATTAAAAAAAAATCTATCGATAGTTTAATTTTATAATTAAATTTTGAATCACAAAGTCAACGTAAATAATCGATTTGCTAAAGTTGTTTATTTTGATTTATCAAAATAGAACTAATAAAATTTTTTTATTACTTTTGTTTGACAATTTAAATTCAATCGGCGTTTTGTACGTTGACAGAATTAAAACAAAAATTATGATTGGGAAAATTTATATATTTTTTAAAATCATCAGAGAAAGTTTGATTTTCTCAATCAATTCTCTGGTAGTAAATAAACTCAGAACATTCTTATCGCTCTTAGGAATAACCATCGGAATTTTTGCAATCATTTCGGTGTTTACTGTTATCGATTCGCTTGAAAATGCAATCCGCGACAGCGTTTCAGCCTTGGGCGACAATATGGTTTATGTGCAAAAATGGCCATGGACGCCACCACCCGGCGAAGATCAATATCCTTGGTGGAGATACCTGAAACGACCTGTTCCAAAACTTGCCGAAGCTGAAGAAATAATGAAACGTTCGAGTAAGGTTGAGGCTTGCGCATTTGCCATCGGAACGTCAAAAACCATACAGAATGGCAATAATGTTGCTGAAAATGTAAATGTATTTGCATCGACGCCGGAATATGAAAAAGTCCGTTCGTTTGATATTGAAAGCGGACGATATTTCTCGATGTTTGAACAACAAAGCGGTCGTGCATGTGCGGTGCTTGGTTGGGAAATTGCTCATAAACTTTTTCCTGACGAAGATCCAATTGAGAAAGAACTGAAAGTTATGGGACGTAAAGTTACAATTATTGGCGTCTTTAAAAAAGAAGGCAGCGATATGCTCGGTGTCAGTAACGACTTAGAAGTACATGTTCCTTTGAACTATGCCCGCAATATGGTTGACATTCGCAACGAGCGGCTGAATCCGTTTATTCTGGTAAAAGCAAAAAACAAAGTAACTGCCGACGAATTGGTTGACGAATTGCGCGGAATCATGCGCTCCATCAGAAAATTAAAGCCACAACAGGAAGACGACTTTGCGCTCAATCAGTCGAGTATGCTGACAGCCGCAATTCAGGGAATTTTTACTGTTATCGATTTGGCGGGTATTATCATTGGCGGATTTTCGATTCTGGTTGGTGGTTTTGGAATAGCGAATATTATGTTTGTTTCGGTTAAAGAACAAACGCAAATTATTGGCATTCAAAAATCATTGGGTGCAAAAAGTTATTTTATTCTTCAACAATTTTTGTACGAATCAATCATGCTTTGTTTTCTGGGCGGCGCGCTTGGACTTTTCTTTATTTGGCTGGGAACAAAAATTGTAAGCTATTCTTCTGATATGACTTTCGAATTATCGACAAGCAATATTATTACCGGAATTACAATTTCGGTTGTCATTGGAATTATTTCTGGAATAGTTCCTGCTTATCGTGCTTCGAAAATGAATCCGGTAGAAGCTATGAACACTGTTTAATTTACAATGAATAACGGACAAATGACAATTTCATATTTTATTCATTGTCCATTGTCAATTATCAATTGGTAAGTAAAGTTCAATAAGACCTTCGGGAGCGTTGATATGTATTTGTTTTATTGCGACAATAATTTTTGTTACAATTGCCGGCGAAAAAGGAATTAAAATTTCTATGTTGTCTTTATAAATTTGCAACACATTGTGCGAAGGGTAACTAATTACTTGTGTTAAGATTCCAATACTTCCATAATTTTTATCGACAACTTCAAATCCGGCGATTGCACTAAAATCAATCGCATCGTCTAACGAGAGCGCTTCAAAATTTTTCTGTTCAATATAAACGCCACAACCAAGTAATTCACGCGATTGTTTTTCGTCATCAAATTCGTCAATTTCTACAATTGCCGAACCGCCAATGCCTTCGCTGCGTATGATTATTCCGTCATCTAAAATAAAAAACGGAACTAATAATCCGTCGATATCGACCCATATTAGTTCCGTGTTTTCAAAATTTCCGGGAAAATTATTTTCGAATTTTAAAATCAGCGCTCCATTGATGCCGTGTGGCTTAATGAAAGAGCCGATGTGAATACAATTTTCCTTGTTCATTCTTTGCTGGTGAAAGCTTATGCTTCGGTAGCTTCGGCTTCTTCAGTCTTAACTTCGTTTGCAAGTTTCGAATTTTTTATTGCAATAGCTTGCGCGCGTGCCTCGCGAACTTTAATTTCGGCATCCAAACGTTTCTTTTCGTCTTTCTTCACAGCATCGCGCATCGAATCGCGTTTGGTTGACAATCTTAAGTCTTTGCTTTCTTTCCAGTTATTAAATTTTTGCTCAGCCACTTCTTCTGTGAACGCGCCTTTTTTAACACCTTCTAAAAGATGTTTTTTCATCATTACGCCTTTGAACGAAAGCAGTGATCTGCATGTGTCCGAAGGTTGTGCGCCATTATGTAACCAGGTTAATGCTCTATCAAAATCGAGTTCGATAGTTGCCGGATTGGTATTTGGATTATACGTACCAATTGATTCAATAAACCTGCCATCTCGTGGCGATCTGCTGTCTGCTACTACGATATGGTAGAAAGCATGACCTTTTTTTCCGTGTCTTGTTAATCTGATTTTTACTGACATAAAAAGTTTTTTGTGTTTTAAATTTGAAGCCGCAAAATTATATCTTATCTTTTTAATAAACAAATCTTATTTTCTTTTTCTCGAAAAAAGATTTAGCCGTCAATTATTTTGTTGATAAAATCGTTAAACGGATATGTGGCTTTATAAACGTCCAACGCATATTTCATCAAATCAGGTTGACTTAATTGCGCGTCTTTCATTTGATGAAAAGGCACCCAACTTTTAAATTTCAATTGTTCAATGTGTTCAAATGTTTTGTCGTAACCGCGTGGGGCTACTTTCATTTTTTCGCCCCAAAGTTCGTCGAAATATTTTTTAAAAACTTTATTATTTATCAACGAAAGATATTCATCGGGATTGTGATAAATTTCGTCGCGAATGGCTTTTGCCACTTCGGGCGACGGTTGGTAAATTCCGCCAGCCAAAAAACTTTCACTGGGTTCAACATGAAAATAATATCCGCAATAACCGCCCTTGCGTCCGCCACGACTCATGTATGCTCCAAAGTTTGTTTTGTATGGAGTTTTGTCGTGCGAAAAACGGATGTCTTTATAAATTCTGAAAACACATTCTTTTGCAGTCAAATTACTAACGGACGAATCGAACGATGCAATTCCCGCTAAAAGTTCGTTGATAAATGCTTCGAAATTTTTCTTGCAATTTTCGTAAGTAGCTTTATTGGCAGCAAACCAATCTCTATTATTGTTATCTTTTAATTCATTCAGAAAATTGAATAATTTTTCGGGCTCATTCATAATAATTAGATTTTAGAATTGTTCAAAAATTGAAACATTGATAATTTTCTTTCAAATCAGTACTATATAGTTATTTCAGCGGGTGTTAAAAGTATTAATTTATCAAAATATTCAAAATGTTTTTTATTAAGCGTTGCTAATTTAATATCATTAAAAAGAGCAGTTGCACCTATGAATAAATCTGGGACATCAAGTTTTATTCCTTTCTTTTTTAATTGTTTTGCTGTTTTAACGGCTAATTTATCAATTTCTGATGTAAATGGAAAAACAGAAAGCATTTTGAAAAAATCATCCCAATAAATATCTTGATCAGTATTACTACCGATATAGATTTCGTATTCGGAAATCACAGAAACCGCAAATAACGAATATTTTTTTGTCAATGTAAAGAAAAAAGAATTTTCCTTTTTCTTTTTTCGGTAATAGTCAATTAATACAGAAGTATCTAAACAAATTATTTCGTTCTCCACAGGTTAAAATGTTTACGATTTTCTAAATATGTTTCGTATTGTTCTTTACTCATCACCGGTCCTTTTAAAAGAAATTTTTGAAATTCAGTAATTTCAGTTTTAGATTTTGACAAAACATTTCTGTCACATAAATCCGTTTTTAGTTTAGCAATTTGATTTGCCGGCAATTGTTTTATGAGAAACAATAATTGCTCATATCCTATATTCAGCGTAAGTTCCATACAATTTTTTTTACAAAGATACAAAATAAGACATGTACTATAATACCGAATTTTTAATTTTTTTCTTTTCTTCGAACTTTTCGTTTAAAAAAATTATCACATTTTCAGTAACCAGAAATGAATTTGTGGAAATTTCTTTCTGATTTTTTCAAGTTCAGCTCTTGCACTTTTTTCGACAGTAAATGTTTTTAGTGCGACTCTGTTAAAGTCGTTTACCGGCATCAGAATTTTTGGTTTGTAACCTTCTTTCGTCATTTTTTTGTCAAATTTTTTAGCATTATCAAAGTCCTTAAAACTTCCGCCAACCAGATAATATTTTTTCGACGTTTTATTATTGTCAACTTCTATAACATCGTTGTCGGTATTGGCTTTTGCAACGGTTTTAGTTTTTTCCTTTTTTACCGGAACATCTTTTTTCTTATCTTTAACCGTTTGTGTTTCGGTCTGCGTAAACGTTTTAACAGTGTCGAGCGCTTTGTCGCGTTTCACAAAATTTCCAAGACTGTCAAATTGTTGGTCGCCAAGCTGTTTTTTCGAATTTAAATTTGTGTCGATTGGCAGAATTGTTGTGTCTTTTTTTACCAGCACATCGGGCGGTTTTACTTTTGTATCTTTGTTTTTATCTGACTTGCAGCTAATAAAAACACTAAAAACGAGAACAATCAAAATTGATGCGTATTTCATAATATATTGTTTTGGTTATTGATTTACAAAACTACAAAAATAATTTGTCTGACGAAATTTTAATCCGATAATTTCTACGCTTGACTTGACTTGAAATTATTTTTTTTGTTTATTCAATTTTTATTAGTTTCGTGCAGAATTTTTTGTACCGAATGCCCATGTTCAAAATAATTAAACATATTTTAAACGGACTTCTTTCGCTTGTATTTCCGCAATTCTGTTCGGGTTGTGGCGAAACCCTTGCTAACAACGAAGAAATTATTTGCGTTTCGTGTCGTTATCATTTGCCAAAAACGAATTATTATTTGATTAAAGAAAATAAAGTCAGCGAAATTTTCTGGGGACGTGTGTTTATCGAGCACGCAGCGTCATTATATTTTTTTCGCAAAGACAACATTGTGCAACATTTGATACATCAATTAAAATATCGCGGCAAGCAGGAGGTCGGCGTTTTTCTTGGGCAACAAATCGGTTACGCATTAAACGAATCGCCGTTTTATAAAGACATCGACGCCATTGTTCCATTGCCTTTGCATCCGCGCAAACAAAACAAACGCGGCTATAATCAAAGCGCGTGCATTGCCAACGGAATTTCGGAAATTACAAAGATTCCTGTCAACACAACAACAGTTTTTAAAATTAAAGAAACGCAATCGCAAACCAAAAAAAACCGCATCGAACGCATGGACAATGTGCAATCAATTTTCGAAATCAGAAATACAGACGTCATGAACAATAAACACGTTTTATTGGTTGATGATGTGCTAACAACCGGCGCCACATTAGAATCTTGCGCTATGACATTGCTTCAGATTCCCGGACTAAAAATAAGCATTGCAACGGTTGCTTTTGCTTCGGATATTTAAAATTTTGATTTGACGTAATTTTTTTAATTTTGCATTTATTATAAATCAAATTGACGATGAAAAAAATTCTAATCATATTCGCACTATTTATTTCGGCGACGTTGGCAGCTCAAACCAAAATCGATTTATCGCAAAGCGAATTTTTTGCGGGCTTAAATGAAAATCCGGCAAAGTCTGGCAAAGTAAATTTATTTGAAGACGACCGTTTGCAAAAATTAGTTCAAAAACATATCGACCTGAATAATCAATCGAAAGGTATTCCGGGTTGGCGTGTGCAGATTTATTTTGGCTCTGGCAAACAAGCGCGCGACAAAGCACAGGATGCGCGTACTACATTTTTAAAATTGTATCCCAGCATTAAATCCTACATCATTTATCAGGCGCCATATTTTAAAGTCCGCGTGGGCGATTTCCGTTCGAAGTTCGAAGCACTAAAACTTAAAAAGCAAATAACAACGCAGTTCGAAAGTACGTGGGTTGTAGAAGATTTAATTTCTTTCCAGTAATTCATAGCGATTCATTTAAAGTCTTTTTATTTTAGCGCCAATTTTATTAAGACGTCCATCAATGTCGTCATAACCACGATCAATCTGTTCTATGTTATGGATGACGCTTTTGCCTTCGGCGGACATGGCGGCAATTAACAAAGCAACTCCGGCACGAATATCCGGCGAAGTCATTACTGTTGGGCGTAATGGGAAATGGCGATTTAAACCGATTACCGTTGCACGGTGCGGATCGCAAAGAATTATTTGTGCACCCATGTCTATTAGTTTATCGACAAAAAACAAACGGCTTTCAAACATTTTCTGGTGAATCAAAACACTACCCTTTGCCTGTGTAGCCACAACAAGAAAAACGCTGAGTAAATCCGGCGTCAATCCGGGCCAAGGTGAGTCTGCAATGGTCATAATGGAACCGTCGATAAACGATTCTATTTCATAAGAATCTTGTTTTGGGATGTGAATGTCGTCGCCAATCAATTCCATGTTAATTCCTAATTTACGGAAAGCATCCGGAATCATTCCCAAATTTTGGTACGAAACATTTTTAATCGTAATTTCCGAGCGCGTCATTGCTGCCAGACCAATAAAGCTGCCAATTTCAATCATGTCTGGCAACGCAGTTATTTCGCAACCTTTTAAATATTCAACACCATCAATATATAACAGATTTGAACCAATACCGGAAATTTTTGCACCCATCAGATTGAGCATTTTACACAATTGTTGAATGTATGGCTCGCACGCAGCGTTGTAAACAGTAGTTGTTCCTTTGGCAAAAACGGCAGCCATCAAAATATTTGCTGTTCCGGTTACCGATGCTTCGTCGAGCAACATATATGCGCCATGCAAGGGTTTTCCTTCGACATAGAAAAAATTTTCGTGCGCGTCGAAATTAAATTTCGCGCCCAATTTCTGAAATCCCAAAAAGTGTGTATCCAATCTGCGACGTCCAATTTTGTCGCCACCGGGTTTTGGAATGTAACCTTTGCCAAAACGTCCCAGTAATGGACCCACCAACATAACGCTGCCGCGCAACGAAGCGCCTTTTTTGCGAAATTCGTCGCCGGTTAAATATTCGATGTTCACATTTTTGGCTTCGAAACTATAAGTGGTTTTGTCAATTTTAGTTACACCGACGCCCATACATCGCAACAAGTCAATTAAATTATTGACATCGCGGATGTTTGGAATGTTGCCGATTGTAACTTTTTCTGACGTGAGCAATGTCGCGCAAAGTAATTGCAAGACTTCGTTTTTTGCGCCTTGCGGTTCCAGTTCGCCTTTAAGCGAATAACCGCCTTCAATTTCGAATGTAGCCATCGTTGTTTTGGATTTATTTCAAAATTCAAATATACATTTTTCGGTAAAAATAAAAAGGTTAAAGATTTATTTTTTGCGCAAATTCAACAGAAATATAATTGTCGTAAGACATGCACACCATCGTTGCCATGTCTATCGCGGTTGGTATGATTTGATCGAACATATTTATCGAAATATTTTGGAGCGACGCATGTGTGATATTATTTTTATTCAACCCAAAAGCCAGACCGGCATTGAAAGTATCACCGGCGCCAATGGTGCTGATTGGTTTGATACTTAAACTATGATAATTTCTTTGTGCAGTTGGCAAACATACTGAAACGCCGCTTTTGCTTGCGGTACAAATAAAGATCGGACAGAGTAGATTTATTTTATTATAAGTCTGTTCGATGTAGTTAAAATTAAAAATCAATTCGAAATCTTCACGCGAACCGCGTACAATATCTGCCAACGAAATATTTTCGATAATAAACGGCAGCAAATCATTTAATTCGTGCAAATGTGCTTTGCGATAATTTGGATCGTAAATAAGAATGGCGTTTTGCGATTTTGCATATTTTAAAAAATCGACCAATGGTTTGCGAATTTCGCTGTTAATTGCGAAAAACGAACCAAACATCACAATATCATTTTGTTGAACAATTGGAAAATTTATTTGAAGTCTTTCTGATGGAATTTCTTTGTAAAAACTATACGAAGCATTACTTTGAGTGTCGAGTGTGGCAATAGAAATGGATGTTTTTCCGGTCTTATGTCGATATACAAATTGTGTATCAACGCTGTTTTCTTTTAAAAACGAATCGATTAAATTTCCAATTTCGTCGGTTGCATATTCGCTGATAAAATGCACCGGCAATCCAAGTCTGCCAAGACTTACGGTTGCATTAAGCAAAGAACCGCCGGCTTTTGCAGCCATCGGGCGACCGTCTTTAAAAATGATGTCGTAAACCGTTTCGCCAATTGTATAAATATGTTGCATCGTTGTTAAAATAAAAAATTATCGCCCGGATAACGTTTAATATGAATCTCTTTTACTTTGTCGTACAAAGTTTGTTTGAAAATGTCGAGATTCGTTTTCTTTTTCGCCGAAATAAATAGGCAGGGTGCATTACTTTTGGCAATCCATGTGTTTTCCAATTCTTCGAGACTTACATTTTCTTTGGTTGACGGCGTTAAATCAAATTCGTCTTTTGGTGTGTAATTGAAAGCGTCAATTTTATTGAAAATCATGAATGTTGGTTTTTCGGCAGCCTTCATTTCTTCCAAAGTTTTTGTAACGACTTCAATTTGTTCTTCGAAAGCCGGATGCGAAATGTCAACAATATGCAAAAGAACATCCGATTCGCGTACTTCGTCCAACGTCGATTTGAATGACTCAACCAAATGTGTTGGCAGTTTGCGAATAAATCCTACTGTATCCGTCAAAAGAAAAGGCAAATTACCAATAACCATTTTGCGTACAGTCGTGTCGAGTGTTGCAAAAAGTTTGTTCTCTGCAAACACATCTGACTTGCACAAAAGATTCATCAATGTTGACTTTCCGACATTGGTATAACCAACCAACGCCACACGTACCATGCTTTCGCGACTTTTGCGCTGGGTAATTTTTTGTTTGTCGATGTGTTTGAGTTCTTCTTTGAGTAAGGCAATTTTTGTGCGTATTATCCGGCGGTCGGTTTCTATTTCTGTTTCGCCCGGACCGCGCATTCCAATGCCACCTTGCTGACGTTCCAAGTGTGTCCACATTCCGGTAAGTCGCGGCAGCAAATATTCTAACTGCGCCAGTTCGACCTGTACTTTTGCATGTGCGGTTTTTGCACGACTTGCAAAAATATCGAGAATTAAATTTGTACGGTCAAGTATTTTGCAATCCAATTCGTTGCCGATGTTGCGCGCTTGCGATGGCGACAGTTCGTCGTCGAAAATAACCATTGTTATTGGTTCTTCTTCGGACTGCATTTTAATAAAAGTTTTTATTTCATCGATTTTTCCCTTGCCAAGATAGGTGCGCGGATGCGGCGTGTCAAGTCGCTGGTAAAACCGTTTGACAACAATTGCACCGGCAGTGTCGGCAAGAAAAGCAAGTTCGTCGAGATACTCCAGAATTTGCGCCTGCGTTGTGTTTTGCAAAATGGCGCCAACCAAAACGGCGCGCTCGACAATTTTTTTTATTTCGTAGGGTTTCCCCATAATTTGATGCGTTGATTTATTGATAAATGAATTCGGCAAAGATAAAAACAATTTCAAAATTACGGTTGAATGTCAATAAATAAAAAACCCCCAGAAAAAATCTGAGGGTCGCAAAATTTTTAAGTATTTTATTTTATCAGTATTTTTTTGATACTTGCTTTTTGGTCAGCAAAAACAACTTTGACAATGTACAAACCTTTTTCGAACCGGCTGACATTTACTTTGACAAAACTATTCATCGATTCGTTTTTATAAAAAAATACCGAATTGCCAAGTACGTTATATACTTCGACGGTTTCAATTTTTTGTTCGGCTTTAACCGTAAACTCGTCAACAGTAACAGGATTTGGGTACAATGTCATATTATCAGAAACTGAAACATTGTCATTCGGAACTTGAGCGGCACTTTTGAAACTTTGCCCTTGCACTAATTGTAATGTAAAAAGGGTGATAAATGTGAGTATAATGATTTTCATATTGTTCCTTCTTAATTAAATATATTAGTAATAATTCTGGTTAATAAATATCGAATTTAATTAATTTTACGTCAAACTTACAACTTTGTTTCAATAAAAAACATCAATTTTGCAAAGTTTAAATAATATTTACAAAAAACGAACCGATTTCAAATATTTTAGCTTAATTTAATACTTTTAATTCTTTTATTTAAACAATAAAACAATTTCGCAAAAGTTATTTAATAATAAATCATTACGAAAATGTCCGATAAAAAAACTGGTTTACTTGAACAAATAAATAGTCCGTCGGATCTGAAAAAATTAAAGGAAGAAGATTTACAACAGGTCTGCAACGAAGTGCGACAATTTATTATAGACGTAGTATCTTCCAACCCCGGTCACTTTGGCGCAAGTCTGGGCGTGGTGGAACTTACCGTAGCATTACATTATATTTTCAATACACCACAGGATCAAATTGTTTGGGACGTGGGACATCAGGCTTACGCGCATAAAATTTTAACCGGACGGCGTAACGTTTTCCATACCAACCGCAAATTTAAAGGCATCAGCGGATTTCCAAAACCTTCCGAAAGCATTTACGATTCTTTTGGCGTGGGACACTCGTCAACTTCAATTTCTGCTGCATTGGGTATAGCCATTGGTTTGCAAAAAAATGGCGAGAGCGACAGGCAGGTTGTGGCTGTAATTGGCGACGGTTCCATGACCGGTGGTCTGGCTTTCGAAGGGATGAACAACGCCGGAATTCAGAAAACAAATCTGCTGGTTATTCTCAACGACAATCACATGGCAATTGACCCGAACGTTGGTGCATTGAACGAATATTTGCTTGACATTACAACGTCCAAAACTTATAACCGTGTGCGCAACGAAGTTTGGGACATGCTTGGACGAATGAAAAAACTGGGTCCAAATACGCAGGCATTTTTCCAGAAAATTGAAGCCGGTATCAAAACCATTGTTGTCAAACAAAGTAATCTTTTCGAATCGCTCAACTTCCGCTATTTTGGTCCTATTGACGGGCACGACGTGGTATATCTTACAAAGATTTTGAAAGACCTGAAAAACATTCCGGGACCAAAACTATTGCATGTTTTGACGCAAAAAGGCAAAGGGTTCAAACCTGCCGAAAATAATCAGACAGTCTGGCATGCGCCCGGAAAATTTAACAAAGACACCGGAGAAATTATTACGACCATCGGCAACTTGCCAAAACCTCCGAAATATCAAGACGTGTTTGGCATTTCGTTGGTAGAACTGGCAGAGAAGAATCGCAAAATAGTTGGCGTAACACCGGCAATGCCTTCGGGTTGTTCTATGAATCTGATGATGGAAAAAATGCCGGACAGAACTTTCGACGTCGGCATTGCAGAACAACACGCAGTTACGTTTTCGGCTGGCATGGCGATAAAAGGATTGGTGCCGTTTTGCAACATTTATTCGTCTTTTATGCAACGCGCTTACGATTCGGTAATACACGACGTCGCGTTGCAAAAACTGAATGTTGTTTTTTGTTTAGACCGCGCCGGATTGGTGGGAGAGGACGGCGCGACGCATCACGGCGTATTCGACATTGCGTACATGAAAATTATTCCGAATCTCACTGTTTCGTCGCCCATGAACGAAGAAGAATTGCGCAACTTAATGTTTACAGCACAACTCGAAAACAAAGGACCGTTCGTAATTCGCTATCCGCGTGGCAACGGCGTTATGATTGACTGGCAAAAACCTTTCAAAGAAATTTCAATTGGTAAAGGACGTCTTGTAAAAGATGGACAAACGCTGGCATTCTTGACAATTGGTCCAATTGGTAATTTTGTTGTTGAAGTTTGCAAACGTTTCGAAGACGAAGGAATTTCAATTGCACATTACGATATGCGTTTTGTTAAACCACTCGACGAAGAATTATTACATAAAATTTTTAATGAGTTTGATTATATTATAACTGTCGAAGATGCTTGCCTGACCGGTGGTTTTGGTAGTTCGGTCATCGAATTTGCGAATGAGCATAATCACAAAGCAACTGTCAAGCGTCTTGGAATTCCCGACAGATTTATTGAGCACGGCACGCCTGCGGAATTGTACAAAGACTGCGGAATTGACGAAGAAGGCATTTATAACGCTGCCAATGATTTATTAAAAGAATTAGCAATCGACCGCTCGACGATTTTAAGTAAACAACCTTTTGCAACAGCTATTTAATTTTATGAAAATACAAATTATCAATGGTCCAAATCTTAATTTGTTGGGTGTAAGAGAAAAATCAATTTACGGTTCGCAATCTTTTGAAGAATATTTGTTGCAATTAAAATCGGAATTTGCTGATGTTCAGATTGATTATTTTCAATCGAACATAGAAGGCGAAATGATTAATAAATTGCACGAAATTGGTTTCAGTTATGACGGAATTATTTTGAACGCCGGCGCTTATACACATACAAGCATTGCGCTTGCCGATGCTATCAGCGCAATTAAAACGCCGGTAATTGAAGTTCATATTTCGAATGTCATGGTACGCGAAAGTTTTCGGCATGTATCGTACATCGCTCCAAAATGCGTTGGAACAATTGCGGGCTTTGGACTTAATTCGTATAGACTGGCGGTGCTGGCTTTGATGGTTTCGAAAACTTAATTGGCGCGTGGATGACAAGGATTTGAAGGATTTTTATATTTACTATTATCCGTTCAATCACGTCAACCGCCTCCCAACAATTAATCGACGTGCGGTTGTTTTTTAGATTTTTTCTTCGATTTTTTGGCGTCTTTCGGTTTGTTTACGCGGTCTAACAGATTACATTCCATCATTCGTTTTTCCATTTCGTGTCGGGCAATTTTTCCCTTCAGATATTTTTCAATCATCAGGCTTGCAATGGGCGCTGCCCACGTCGCACCAAAGCCACCGTTTTCAACAACAACGGCAATTGCAATTTTTGGGTTGTCTTTTGGCGCGAATGCAATAAATATGGAGTGATCTTCGCCGTGCGGATTTTCGGCGGTTCCGGTTTTGCCGCAAATTGCAATGTCCGAAAGATTGGCTGCCATCGCTGTTCCAGATTTAACAACCAATTCCATGCCGTCAATTACCGGCTCGAAATATTTTGGTTCGATGGTTGTAAAATGTTTTTGTGTAAATTCGTTATTTTCGGGCGAACCTTTTATCTTTTTGATTATATGCGGCGTATAATAATAACCACGATTGGCAATTGCCGCCGTCATGTTAGCCATTTGAAAAGGCGTAATTCCAAGCTCGCCTTGTCCGATTGACATCGAAACCAACATCAACGATTTCCAGCGACCTTCGCCATAATATTTGTTGTAATATTCGGCAGTTGGAATATTTCCGTCGAGTTCGTTGGGAATATCGGAATTTAAACGGTGTCCCAATCCAAAACTTGTTAAATGTCTGCGCCAGTTAATAAAGCTGTTGGTAACTGTCCCAAATTTGCGGTCGTCTAAAATTTTACGGAAGACGTTGCAATAATAAGTATTGCACGAAAGTTGGATTGACGCAATCATGTCCATCGATGTATTGTGGTGGCAGGCAATTGTAAACGAACCGACGTGATAACCACCGGCGCATGTAAAACGCGTTTGTGGTGTAATGATTCCTTCTTGCAACGCGATGAGCGCATTCATTAATTTGAATGTCGAACCTGGCGGATATTTTGCCATCAAAGCGCGGTTGAACAAAGGTTTGAAGGCATCGCTCGATAATTGGCGGTAGTTGACAGTGCGCTCGCGCCCAACCAATAAATTCGGGTTGTACGATGGCGACGAAATAAGTGTTAGAATTTCGCCGGTTGACGGTTCAATGGCTACGATGCTACCGATTTTATTTTGCATCAGGGTTTCGCCGTATTCCTGCAAAGTTTTGTCGAGCGTTGTTGTTACGTCAGACCCGGAAACAGAGGCTTCGTCGTAAGCGCCGTCTTTATAACTTCCTTTTACGCGGTTGTGCACGTCAACCAAATAAATTTTTACGCCTTTTGTGCCGCGCAAATAATCTTCGTACGTTTTTTCGATTCCACTGATGCCAATATTGTCGCCCGATTTGTAGGTGCTGTCGCGCTCAATTTGTTTTTCGTCAACTTCGCCGACGTAACCCAACAAGTGCGACGCTATTGGCGACGGATATTTGCGCAACGTTCTTGTCTGAACAGAAAAGCCGGGATATTTATAAAGTTTTTCCTGCAAAATTGCGTACGATTTCGACGACAACTGTTTTACTATTGCAGTCGGTTTGTAAACCGAATATTCGCGCGCTTTGCGAAGTTCTTCGACAAATTGCTTGGGTGTAATGTTTAGAATACTACAAATTTCGACAGTATCGATTGTTTTAACTAATTGCGGAATAACCATCAAATCGTAAGCGGCAACGTTATCGACCATAAGATTTCCTTTTCTGTCGAAAATCAGTCCACGAGCAGGGTATTGTACTTCGTAGCGTTGAGAGTTATTGTCGGCTGAAATGCGAAAAGATGTATCGATAACTTGTAAATAAAACAACCTGAAAACCATTACCAACGCAATAACAATAAAGATTGCGCCAATGACATATTTTCTATCTGATAAATGACTTTGCATGGATTGTTTATTTCAGACTTTTTACTTGGTAAAAGTGAGGTATTGACTAATAACAATAAATGTTCCGGTAAAGATTGTACTGAGTATGACTTTGAGTAAACTGATAAAGAAGTCGTGAAAATTAAATGCTTCGACATAGAAAAAAAACAGATGATGTATAAAAATTAAAACTACTGCGTATCGCAAAAACCATTCAAAACCATAATAAAAAATGCGTGGTTGTGTGCCGGCTTCGTAACCGTCGCGTGGTGCATTAAATTGTAATATTCCCGGTCGTGCAAAAGCCATCAAAACTGTTGCTGATGCGTGTAATCCGTAAGTGTCAGAAAAAAAGTCAATGATTATTCCCAATGCAAATGCCGAAATGAGCAATAACCATTTTGGCGTTTCGAATGGCAACAATATAATGAATATAACATATATAAACGGAAATATCCCCAGCGATGTAATTTGTATGTTGTTAAATATCATCACCTGAAGAAATATCAACACGAAAAATAAAACGGTATATTTTGGTAATTGATTAATCATCTTTTGGAGTCGAAGTTTCTAATTTTTTTTGTTCTTCTTTAAAAAAATTTCCAATGATATATACATTGTTTATTTTTTTCAAGTCGGTTGATAATTTAACGGTTATGTTCCAGAAATTTCCGTCGCGTGTTTCGGTAAAATCGCTGATTGTACCAATTAATATTCCTTCGGGAAAAATGGCAGAATATCCGCTTGTTATAACTGTATCGCCTTTGCTGACTATGACATGATAAGGTATTTCTTTTAGGGTAACTTTTGAGTAGTCGCGTCCGTCCCAAACGACTGAGCCGAAGTATTCATTCTTCTTTAATTTTGCACTGATGCCAAGTTTTTTATTTATCACCGAAATTACTGACGAATAATGTTTTGATACATCGCGGACAATGCCAACAATGCCACTCGGCGAAATAACAGCCATGTCTTTTTCAATTCCGTCTTGTTTGCCTTTGTTGAGTGTTATATAATTGAACGGTCTGTTTATAGTATTATTTATAACTTTTGCCGGATAATATGTAAATTGTTGATTGAATAACGTGTCAGAAATAAAACGCACATGTGCTGTGTCAACTTTTAAATTATGCTCCAGTGTGTTGCGCAGTAAAGTATTTTCTTCGTTGAGCCGCTGGTTTTCGTCTTTTAATGTCAGGTATTCTGTTAAAGAACTGTATCTGTCGTAAAAAAAACCGGACACAGCATTCGACGAGCTGATAAATTTATCGAATTTATCGTCGTCGTTGCGAATAACAATTGTAAGCGAAATTGTTTCGATAATCAAAAACAAAAGTAAAAAATGGTATCTCACCAATATTCTGATAAATGTTTCCATTTTTTAAATTCGATTAAATTCTGTCTTTTTTATCTTTCTGTTGTTTGTAAAATTATCTCATCAAGAAAGAGAAATTTTCAAGATTTTTAAGACAAATGCCTGTACCACGCGCAACGGCATGTAAAGGGTCTTCGGCGATATGAACCGGAATATTTGTTTTTTCTGACAATCGGCGGTTCATACCACGCAAAAGCGCTCCACCACCGGCAAGATAAATACCGTTCTTATAAATATCGGCGTATAATTCGGGCGGCGTTTGTTCAAGGACGCTCAGGATTGCAGCTTCAATTTTCGAAATCGATTTATCTAAACAATGAGCAATTTCCTGAAACGAAACCGGAATCTCGACAGGTAAAGCTGTCATCTGATGTGGACCGCGAACAAGAAAATCGGCAGGTGGACTGTCTAAATCGGGCAATGCAGAGCCAACGTTTATTTTAATTGCTTCGGCTGTTCGTTCACCAATTTTGATATTGTGTTGATGACGCATGTATTCCTGAATGTCGTCGGTAAAATCGTCGCCTGCAATACGGATAGACTTGTTACAAACGATACCACTTAATGAAATAACTGCGATTTCGGTTGTGCCACCACCAATATCGACAACCATGTTTCCTTCTGGCGCTTCGACATCGATGCCGATACCAAGCGCTGCAGCCATTGGTTCGTGAATCATATAGACTTCGCGCGCACCGGCGTGTTCTGCGGAGTCGCGTACTGCTCGGATTTCAACTTCGGTACTTCCAGACGGTATTCCAACAACCATACGCAACGATGGTGCAAAAAGCCGTTGTTTAGGAGTTGCCATTTTAATCATTCCTCGAAGCATCAGTTCGGCAGCATTAAAGTCTGCAATAACACCGTCGCTCAATGGTCTGATGGTTTTGATATTTTCGTGGGTTTTGCCGTGCATTTGGCGCGCTTTTTCGCCTATGGCAATCAATTTTCCGGTAACGTGATGCACTGCAACAATCGAAGGTTCGTCAACTACGATTTTGTCGTTTTTAATAATTACGGTGTTGGCTGTCCCCAAGTCAATTGCAAGGTCTTGGGTTAAAAAAGAAAACATTCCCATATTTCTGTTATGCTTTAATCCGTTTTGCGGGATTGTATTTATAATATTTTGTTATATAATATTTTATAATTGTCTTGTAATATTTACACAAATTTGCAAAGTTATTAAAACCAAAGTATTTTTCAATGTTATTTCGACATTATTTTTTTCTGATATGTTAAAAAAATATTCAGATTGGTTTTATTAGGTAACAATAATTGTTTCGGAATTTGATATATGCGAATGATTCCAAAGTTTTTTGTGAATCAATAATAATTTTGATTCATTAAATAATTGCAAACATAATCGTGAACGCCATCTTCGAGCGAATGGAAATTGTTTGAATAACCGGTGGAATATAATTTTTTCATATTTGCTTCGGTAAAATACTGGTATTTGTCGCGGATGTCGAGTGGTGTATCGATAAATTCAATAGTTGCTGGCAATTGCATTGCGGCAAATGTGCTGCGAACCAAGTCGAGAAATGTCCGTGCTTTGCCTGTACCAAGATTGTATATGCCGGAATGTTTTTGTTGTTGATAAAAATAAAATAGAACGTCCACCACATCTTTGACATATACAAAATCGCGGATTTGCTCGCCGTTTTTGAAAGACGGGTTGTGCGACTTGAATAATTTCATCTTGTTGGTTTTTAGAATCTGATTGTACGCATGAAATATGACCGAAGCCATGCGCGCTTTGTGATATTCATTTGGTCCGTAAACATTGAAAAATTTAAATCCTGCCCAAAACGGCGGTTGTTGTTTGTTTTGCAATACCCATTTGTCGAATTCGTTTTTCGATTCGCCATAAGGATTTAGTGGTTTTAGTGCCGGAATGATTTCGTGATTGTCGTCATAACCCAATTCGCCCATACCGTAAGTGGCAGCAGACGATGCGTAAACTAACGGAATATTATTTGCCGAACAAATGTTCCAAATTTCTTTAGAATAGTTTACATTTAATGTATCGAAAACATTTTTGTCAAATTCTGTCGTGTCAGTTCTTGCGCCAATGTGAAATACAAAATCGATTTCAGTCGGATGTTGCGCAAACCAAGTTATAAATTGTTCACGTTCAATTTTCTTTGCGAACAATTTCGATTCATAATTTTTCGACTTTTCGTTTTTCGAGAAATCGTCAACCAAAATTAAATTGGTAATATTATGATGGTTGAGTTTACCAACCAATACACTGGCAATAAATCCTGCAGCTCCGGTTACTACTATCATTTGTTGAATTTGTGATTTTATTGTTCGGAAAAAAACTCAACTGCCTTTTTCATTACCGGATCAATTTCGTGTATGACCGGATAAAATCCCGCGTTGTCGAAAAAATTGCGACAAATGAATGCTTTAATTTGCGTTTCGATTAAACGCGATGAAGCTTTCAAATCTTTTGCAGTTGGAGCAGCACCGTTTTTAGACGAGTAGTTTAAGAATTGTTGAAGGATTTGTTGTCTTTCCAAGTAATTTTCAACTTCTTTATATGTTTTAAATTCTTTAAGAATACTGCGTTTGCTGTCAGTATATTCCATTGCAAATTTATAAATTAAACTTTTGTTATTTACTTTCGAATAATATGGCGAATAGTCGGTAGTGTCGTGTGGTACAAAAATATCGGGCATAATGCCGCCGCCGCCATAAACAATTTTTCCCTTTGGCGTTTTGAATTTGAGCGAGTCATCAAATTTGGTGCTGTCTTTATCGTCAAATTCGTGATGTAAATATCTGTCCATTATATCTTCTGCGTATTTGTGTTTTCCGTTTTTATAAGACTTCTGGATACATCTACCGGTGGGCGTATAATAACGTGCAACTGTCAACCGCAAAGAAGAACCGTCGGAAAAATCTGTCGGTTCTTGTACCAACCCTTTGCCAAACGAACGTTGGCCGATAATTGTGCCGCGATCATTATCTTGTATTGCGCCGGCAACAATTTCGCTTGCCGATGCTGACCAACTGTCAATCAAAACGACCAATTCGGTTTCTTCGCATTTCCCTTTTTTTGTCGCTAAATAATCTGTTCGGGGACGTTTCTTGCCTTGCGTGTAAACGATTAGTTTGCCGGCTGGTAAGAACTCGTCAGCAATTTCTGTAGCCGCATCGAGATAGCCGCCACCATTGCCACGTAAATCCAAAATAAGCTTTGTCATTCCGGCTTCAATTAATTTGTCAACAGCTTGTTCAAATTCCTGATAAGTTGTTCGTGCAAACTGATTTATTTTAATGTAGCCAATGTCTTTTTTAATTTCATATTCAACATCGACGCTATAAATAGGTATGACACCGCGTACAATTTCGAATGTCAATTTTTCTTTTGCACTTCTGCGGTAAATTTCTACTTTGACAGTTGTACCGCCCTTGCCTTTCAGCTTTTTCATAACCATTTGATTGGTTATTTTGATGCCGGCAACAATAGTATCATCAACTTTAACAATTCTGTCGCCGGGCAAAAGTCCTATTTTTTGCGACGGTCCGCCATTGATTGTGTTGACAACCAAAATTGTGTCTTCCTGAATATTAAATTCTATACCGATTCCTTCAAAATTACCTTCCAATGGTTCGTTGAGCGACTGCGCTTCTTCGGGGGGCAAATAAACTGAGTGCGGATCGAGGTTTTCTAAAACAACGGGAATTGCTTTTTCGATAATCGCTGATTTTGAGACTGAATCGACATAATCCGATTCTATAATATTGAGCAGTGTTTCGAGCTTATCGGGCGATGAAAAGAAATGTCCGCCTCCTGATAAATCGTTGCTACGCTTTAATTTACTACCTATAAACATTCCAATAATCAACACCAAAGCTAACAGCAGCGGTAAGTAAACATTGGGTTTCGACTCTTCATCCTTTTTCATGTTCAATTCTTTTTTTTAACGAACTTCAAAAGTAAAATTTTATAGATTAATTTCAAAAAGAATATTGCTTATTAATAAATTTCGCCAAAATATTTTTCATCTGTAAAAAATACTTCAAAAATTTATCCATATTACGCGCACCAAAATAAATTAATTATTAACTTTGCTTCGGTTCTATAATTTTATCAAAAAACTTTTGTATGAAATCTTTTGTATCTACATTAATTTTAATTGTATTTGTTGCATTAGCACAATGCCAAAATACGTCTAAACCAATTGCATCGTTTATAGATCGTTTTAATAAAGGAACGGAACTGACAAAATTGTTCAATCCCAGTGATGCAAAACTTGACGTCAATAATAAAAAATATTCGAAAGATTATGCGTCGCTTAAAGATAAATTTATAAATGATGTTGTTACAAATAAAAAAACGTTAAGTAAAACGCTCGATTCGGTTTATGCAGAAACTTTTTGCAATGTTGTCTATCGTGGCAAGCAATTTAATATGCGTTTGATATTGATGAAAAATACAACCAATGCCACACCAGACTGGCAATTGATGGCTGTTGATGCGTCAGAACTTAAACTTTCGAAACCACAATCATTTCCGTTTAACTTTAGTATCAAAGCTGACGAGGCAAAACTTACCATACCGGCAAACAGTAACGAAAACAGTTTTAATATTTTGCAAACGCTTTTCCATGAGCGCAAGTCAATACAATATTTAGGAAAAAATATTGACAGTACGCAAATCAAAACTTTTATTTACTACATTTATAATGGGCAGCTTAAATTTCAAAATGTCGAAAGCATTGTATATCATTTCTCAATAAACGGTTGGATAGTTTCAGTAAAAGATTTTACTGCGACTGACGGCTCGGATTGGTTAATTGATAATATTGTGCCGGTTGGCATTTCGACTAAAAACAAATTTATTACTGATAATTTAGGTGTTGTATTTGTAAAATAATTTTTCAAATTCGTTACGAACTTCCTTAACTCTTGATTAATAATATTTAACCAGTTAAATTTCTTCGGACTAAGTTATTGATGTAAATTTGCAACCATTATTCACAAAAAAATTATTCTAAAATTATGAAAAAATTATTCTTAATCATCGCTACGTTTATTTTTATTTTGAGTAACATTTCGGCTCAGAATCTGCCAAATTCATTTAACAAAGATTCTTTGAAAAAAGACGTCAATCAAAAAGTTAATACCGGTAACGTAAAGAAAGATTCGGTTAAAAAAGATGTTCATCATAAAGTGAAAACTGAAGCTAACAAAGACCGCAATAAAACAAAACAATCTATTACCAAAGGCAAAAATGAAAAAGATACTTTGAGGAAAAATATAAACAGCAATGTTAAAAAAGACGCAATTAAAATTGATAATGAGAAAAAAAGTCCAGTGAATAAAGATGCTGTAAATAAGGACACAATAAAAACAAAAGTTAGGAAAGAAATAATTAAAGATGTTCAGAAATAATAAAAAAAGGGGTTAAAAAAAACCCCTTTTTTATTTATAAACTAAATTCATTTTTAATTTCGTCGTACCAACGAACAATTCTTTCGTCCGACATTTCCGAAGTATTATCTTCGTCGAGCGCAAGACCAATAAATTTGCCGCGTGCTATTTCTGCTTCGGAAGCATTAAATTCGTAGCCTTCCGTTGACCATTGACCAACAATTTTAGCGCCTTTTTTCAATAATTTTTTAGCCATTATTCCCATGGTGTCAACAAAATTGTCAGGATAAAAAATCTGATTCCCAAGTCCAAACAAAGCAACTGTTTTACCGGTAAAATCTATATCATCAAGTTGATTAATGAGTGAATCCCAACCCATGTTCGGATGCTTTGTTTCCCATGTATCGCGTCCAATGGTGGATGATCCAAAAATGCAGAATTTTGAATTTTTTATATCATCAACACTTGTGTTATCAACCAATTGAATAACAACATTTTCTTTACCAAATGCTTCGGCAATTTTTTTTGCGGCACGTTCAGTACTTCCTTTTTCGGGTGCGTAAACTAAAAGAATTTTTTCCATACTTAATTTTATTAATGTTTGAAAATTATTTACTCTTTATTTTATTTATTTGTGTTATCTGATTTTATACTTGCCGTGGCGAGCAATATGCCTAACATGATACCAAGAAATGCTGCAAATAAAACCCTGTAATCGGGTGACAGCAAAAATGTAATGGTATGTGCTGGAATCCAAAACAGCGGAATTGTTTTTTTGAAAACAAAATTCCACTGGATGTCCCAATTTAGAGTTGACATAATTTCGCCGAATTTAACCGGACGGAAAAATCCAGACAAACTTCCGCCACCATTTATTATATGTATATCGGTAATTTTATGTAAAGTCATCATTACCGGAGCGTAAATCAGATTCATTGCTGCCGAAATTGAAAATGCCACCAATAATTTTTTTATACTAAAAGCTTCGGTCATTGTTTTCGACGCATTGCTCATGCCCAAATATTCCAAAAACGATGGCGTTCCAGTTGCAAAAATCTGAAACGACATCGCAATTGTCAGTCCAAGAAAACCCCAAACAATTGCACGCGGAAGCAAGCCAAAACCTACTTGATTATAAACTCCTTTTTTGATTCGCAAACCAATCGACTCGCCAAGAGTCGCCAAAATTGCAAATTTTATAAAACTGGTAACCATTCCATGTTCATGGTTAAAAATTTCGTAAATATTAAAAATCTGTTTAGACAAAATAAACGGAGCAAACAAAACTACGATTAAAGCAATTATTAGAAAATCTTGCAATTTCATTATTTTTTGATGTTCTTTAACAGTTAATTTTTTGGACGATACTCAATGATGTCACCATCTTGTAGCGCTCCACCGGAAATTACTTTGCAAAAAATACCTTCTTTCGGCATAACGCAATTTCCAACTTCCTTAAAAATGGTACATTTTGTGCCATGACATTCTTTGCCTATTTGCGAAACTTCGAGAACCACATTGCCAACAACAAAACGGTCGCCGACTTTGGTATTGTACAACACCAAACCTTCGGTGGTAATATTTTCGGCGAATTCGCCAAATTCAATTTTTCTACCCGACGGTGTTATAAATTTATCGAAACTTTCTTTGCCCAACAAACTTACCTGACGATGCCAGTCGCCGCTGTGCGCATCGCTTACAACGCCTTTGTCGTTTATTTCAATTTTCGAAACCGGTTTCTTAACTGTTCCTTTTTTCTCTGAAATATTTACCGATAATATTTTAAAATCCATAATTACTAATTCTTAGTTAAAATTATCCACCGCTCATTAAGTGCAAGATCATAACATTATCTTTGTCTTTAATTTTGGCAGAAACGTATTCGTCTTTTTTTATCAGTTTATCATTAATTTTTATAACAAGCATTTTGAACGAAAATTTTTTGTACAATAACAATTCGTTTACAGTCAAACTATCTTTTCCATCAATTATTTCGGGTGTATTATTTAGAATAATTTCCATCTTTGTAACATTTTTAGTTCGACATTAAAATTTCGAGTACCTGATTTGCCTGCATGTTCGCAACAATTCCGACTCGTGGCGCCAGTGGTTGTTGGCTTTCCGAAACTTCGGTAGTAAAATCGCCACAAATGTACAATTTATCAAATTTTTTAGTCGAAATAGAATTATTATTTCCCCAACCTGCAAGTCCAACGCCGGCAACAATATATTTGTCGGGCATTTCAGAAAGCACAGTTTCAATAATCATTTGTTTCATTATTGACAAATCAAAAGCTTCGACAATCACGTCGCAATAGCAAAAAAGTTGAACAATTTTATCAGACGTCAGTTTAATGTTGTGTGCTTCAACTTCAACAGCCGGATTAATTCTGCTCAAATTAAATTTCAATGCTTTTGTTTTCAATTCGCCAATTTGGTCATAAAAAAAATATTGTCTGTTTAAATTACTTTCCGAAACCACATCAAAATCAGCAATAATCAATTTCCCGATTCCAACCCGTGCCAACGAAACGGCACAATTGGAACCAAGACCGCCACAACCGGCTATTCCAACTGTTTTATCTTTCAGATGATCTAACGAATATCTCATATTTTTCGAAAAATTTCATTCCATCATTAAGTTACAAAAATAAACATTTTTCAGAAATTAAAATTTTTATTCTAAAAACATTTCACGTAAAACACAAGTTTTATAGTATCATTTAATAAATTTGCCGAGCAATTTATATTAAATTTGATGACAAATATTATTGTTTACTAAATATTTAATTTTTATTTTTATCGAGTTGCAAGATAAAATAAAATATTTATATAAATAAGTTTTAACCAATATTGTAGAAGAATTCATTTAATCAAAATTCATTTGTATTCATTTGTAAAAATAAAATCGTATTAAAAATAAATAAAAAATTTATGACAAATCCAATCGAAGAAAAAATAAAAGTTGGTATAACACAAGGTGACATCAATGGCATTGGCATGGAAGTAATTATTAAGACGTTACTTGATAATAAAATTGTCGAACTATGTACACCGATAGTTTATGGCTCGCCAAAAGTGGTTGCATATCATCGTAAAGCATTAAATATTCCCAATTTCAGTTTAAATAACATCAAGGGACCCGAAGAAGCAAATCCAAAACGCGCCAATATAATTAATGTATTAGACGACAATGTCCGCGTTGAACTTGGCAAATCGACACAAATGGCAGGCGAGTCTTCGTTTCTTGCATTGGAAAAAGCAGTCGCCGACTTGCGCGATGGAAAAATTGACGTGCTGGTAACTGCGCCAATTAACAAGCACAATATTTTCTCGGAAAATTTTAAATTTACCGGACATACCGAATATATTACGAGCATTTGCAATCCGCAAGGAAGTTCGTTGATGTTAATGGTCGGTCATCAATTAAAAATCGGCGTTCTTACAAACCACGTTCCTGTCAATCAAATTGCTGCTTTGGTTACCGAAGAACGGATTATGGAAAAATTACGCATTATGAATCAAACTTTGCTCGAAGATTTTGGAATTGCAAAACCAACGATTGCCGTTCTTGGACTTAATCCGCATGCCGGCGACAACGGTTTAATAGGCAGTGAAGAACAAAACATTATCATACCAGCACTCGAAAAAGCACGCAAAGAAAACATCATGGCATTAGGTCCATTTTCAGCAGACGGACTTTTCGGTTCAGGAAATTTCAGCAAATTCGACGCTATTCTTGCCATGTACCACGACCAGGGTTTGATTCCATTTAAAGCGTTAGTGTTCGACGAAGGAATTAATTTTTCAGCAGGACTGCCGGTCATCAGAACATCGCCTGCGCATGGAACCGCTTATGAAATTGCCGGTGAGAACAAAGCATCCGAAACATCATTCCGCAGCGCATTATATCTGGCAATCGATATTTATCATAATCGCAAGCAATACAAAGAAATCGTCAAAAATCAATTAAAGCAAGAAGACATTCAAGAATTGTTAGACAAAGTTGGGGAATAAATATGAATTAAGAATTCATAATTCATATTTCACAATTGAAAGAATCATATTATCAAAATAAAATAACTATGGCAAAGTTCACAAAACAAGAGGCGCTCGATTACCACATGATGGGGCGTCCGGGAAAGTTGGAAGTAATACCAACAAAACCCTACAGTACACAACGCGATTTGACTCTGGCTTACTCACCCGGTGTAGCCGTTCCATGTCTCGAAATCGAAAAAAATCCCGAAGATGCGTACAAATATACCATCAAAGGAAACTTGGTAGCTGTTATTTCTAATGGCACAGCAGTACTTGGTTTAGGAGACATTGGTGCTTTGGCGGGTAAACCTGTTATGGAAGGCAAAGGTTTGCTCTTCAAAATTTTTGCCGACATCGACGTTTTCGACATTGAAGTTGACACACATGACGTCGAAAAATTTATTGACACAGTAAAGAACATTGCGCCAACATTTGGCGGCATTAATCTCGAAGACATCAAGGCTCCCGAATGTTTCGAAATCGAAGAACGTCTCAAAAAAGAACTCAACATTCCGGTTATGCACGACGACCAGCATGGAACAGCAATGATTTCTGCTGCCGGTCTATTAAACGCTTTGGAAATAGCGGGTAAAAAAATAGAGGAAGTTAGAATCGTTGTAAATGGCGCCGGCGCGTCTGCTATTTCGTGCACAAAACTTTATGTATCGCTTGGAGCACGCAAAGAAAATGTTTTGATGTTCGATACCAAAGGCGTAATTCACACCCAACGTAAAGATTTGAATAAATACAAATCGCTTTTTGCAACAGACCACGACATCAGTTTAGTTGATGCTCTCAAAGGCGCTGATGTATTTCTTGGATTGTCGGTTGCCAATGTATTGACAAAAGAAATGGTAGGCGGTATGGCAAAAGACCCGATTGTGTTTGCAATGGCAAATCCCGATCCCGAAATAAGTTATGAAGACGCCAAGTCTGCTCGCGAAGATATTATTTTTGCAACAGGACGCTCAGATTATCCAAACCAAATCAACAACGTTTTAGGATTTCCGTTTTTGTTCCGTGGCGCCCTCGATGTAAAAGCAAGTTGTATCAACGAAGAGATGAAAATTGCAGCAGTTCGTGCATTAGCAGCATTGGCAAAAGAAGACGTTCCAGAATCGGTAATGGACGCTTACAAAACAACCAATATGTCTTTTGGCAGACTATATATTATTCCAAAGCCGCTTGACCCGCGTTTAATTACAACATTAGCGCCGGCAGTTGCAAAAGCTGCTATGGATTCAGGCGTTGCACGACATCAAATAACTGATTGGGATGCTTATAAAGTCGAACTAAATAAACGTCTTGGACTTGACAACAAATTACTCCGCAATTTATATGACAAAGCAAAAGCAAATCCAAAACGCGTTGTGTTTGCCGAAGCAAATAATTACAAAATTCTTAAAGCTGCACAAATTTCGGCTCACGAAGGTATAGCAAAACCAATTTTATTAGGAACCACCGAGTCAATTAAAGAATTGATTGCAGAATATGAAATTGACGATACCGGATTCGAAATAATTGATACCCGAAGCAAAGAAGCTGAAGAACATCGTAAAATGTTTGCCGAAATGATTACCAAGAAGCGCAGCCGCAAAGGCGTAACTTACGAGGAAGCGCTCGAAAAAATATATAACCGTAACTATTATGGTGTTTCAATGGTGGAGATGGGATTTGCCGATACTTTTATTTCGGGTTTGATTGGAAAATATCCCGAAACAATTCGACCAGCACTCGAAATTATTGGTGCACGCAAAAAAGCTATTGCCGGTATGTATATGATGATGGCTAAAAAAGGTCCGTATTTTTTCAGTGATACTACCGTTAATATGGAGCCGGATGCAGAAACATTGGTTGAGATAACTTTGCTGACTGCCGAACAAGTCCGTAAGATGGGTGTTGAACCGGTTATTGCGATGATATCGTATTCAAATTTTGGTTCTGTTCGTACAGGTCGTTCCAATATTATTGCCGAAGCTGTTAAGATATTACATAGAGATTATCCCAATTTAATTGTTGACGGCGAAATTCAGGCAAACTTTGCTATCAATAAATCTATTCGCGATTTGCGTTGCCCATGGAGTAAGTTATATGGTAAAGATGTAAATACACTTATTTTCCCTGAACTCAATTCGGCTAACATAACTTACAAATTGATGCAGGAAATTTTTGACTGCGAAGCAATTGGTCCTATTTTACTTGGGTTGAAAAAACCAATTCACGTTGTGCAGGTAGAAAGTTCTATTCGCGAAATTGTAAACATGGTTGCAATGGCTGTGGTTGACGCGCAATAAGATTTTAGAAATCTGGCTTCTATTTTAAATAACTAAAGATGTCATCTCTTCGAGATGACATCTTTTATTAGCACAACTACCATATCTCAAAATCATTTTCTAAATTTTCTGTTCTGCTTGTCGGATTTTGTTGCCCATTGGTTAATTCGCTAACGCGCTTAACAACATAATTCTGTATTTCGGAAACTGTGATTTTATTGTCAGAATTGGCATCAGCTTTTTGAGTCCTCAAACCTTCGAGAACCGAAAATGTGAAAACACCGTTTTGCCATTCCGAAGATTCAAAAGCAAATTCACGTCCGCTGGCAGATGAAATAACAACTGCTCCGGTTCCTTTGCGAATGTCGGCAAAAATCTCTTTCATCAATTCAAATGAACCCGTTGTTCCAATGGAAATTTCTTTAACCGTTTTAAATCCGCGCGATTTTACTTGTCCGGTGTTGTTAGTAACTGCGTCTGCCAAAACATTTTCTTCTTTATCAACTTCGCCGGAATTGCAAGCATCGAGCAACATTATTTTACGACGCGCCGGTATGTTGTCCAGTAAATTGTCTAAATCGGAATATGCCAAACCGTTTTGCGATGGATTAAAGAAATCAATGTCGTGCGTAGCAATGTAATAATCCAATTTGTCATCAAGCAAACCATGCGATGCTACGAAAACCAGAACTTGGTCGTTGGTTTTTGATTGACTTAGAAATTCTTTTGCTTTTAAAATGTTGCTCCGTGTCGCCTGTTCGTCGCTAAAAATCAAAGTCTTTACATTATTGTATTTGCTATTGTTTTGTTTGAAGAAATTGACAATATCATTGGCATCTTTTGCTGCGAAAGTCAAATTGTAATCTGACATTTTGAATTTTGAAACGCCAATTGCAACGATAAATAAGTTGGGTTTTTCGACAGTTTTAGTGCAAAAAACTTCGAGCACTTCTCTGATAGATTCGGCGCCGTGTTCGTTAAAAACGGAAATCACAATTTTGTTTTTTCCGTTTTCGAGATATATGTTCAAAGGTTGCAAAATTTCGCTGATGTTTTGCGATGTCAATTCAATTCCTTTTTTCCCAAAAACAGCAACGTCATTGTCGTAAACCATTATTTTGTTAAGTTTGTATTTACTGTCAGTTGCTTTGACAAAGAATTTGAGCGACGATTCTTGTGTGGTTGAAGGAATATTTTGCGACGCTATTTTTAATTCCGGAATGTGAAAATCATTACTCAATTGTTCTGTGCTAAAACCAAGATTTGCAACTCGCTTTTGCCATGCACGTTTATAAGCAGCAATGGTTTGTTGCGATGCATATCCGAAACGACTTAAAACAATGTCGGGACGATTGAAACGCAAGTCGAACTGGTCGAAAGGTAATATTTTGTCGTTCACACGATAACCAACTCCTTTCATTCCTCCTTTTGATGCCATATAATAATTGTCGGGCGTAACCAAAACAAAATCATTCGGTCCGGCGCCAATAAATGAAGCCACTTCATTGCCGCTTGCAGCATTCCAAAAGCGCGATGTTCCATCCCATGACGATGAAATTATAAATTTGCTATCGCGACTCCAACTCAACGCTGTTACACGGTCAGTATGGTCTTTGATGGAATATTGCAATTTGAAATTCGTTGCATCATAAACATTTATAATTGGTCTGTCAGTTGAATCTCCGCCGCAAACTGCAACATATTCTTTTGATGGACTAAATTTGATGTCGAACGCCAAATGTATTTTGATACTTCCGTTCAGTTTTTCCAATGTATTTGGATTGTAAAAATAAATATAATTAGGATTTGTGTTTGCCAATAATAATGTTCCGTCTGGCGAATAAGCGATTGAACGTCGCCATGTGCCTTGATTTCCTAAATCTTCCTTCGATTTTTGAATCAGCGCACCTGTTTTTGCATTGTACAAAAGAAATTCACCATTCATACCAATTACTGCAACTTTTTGCTCGTCAGGACTTATTGACATTGTCCGCGCTTCCATTTTAAAAAGCGAGTCGTGATGCGCTTGCATTGCGAAGTCTTTAATATTCCATTGACGGTAATACGAATAATCAAAAGCATAACCACCGCAACCGTACAAAGTTAAATTGTCTTTAGAAAAAATTAAACTGCTCATTCGCGAATCTTCATGTTCAAATTCTTTTAAAACTTTCATCGTCGAAGTTTCTAAAACAGCGGCATTACCTGAGGATACTCCGCAACCAATCATTTTTCCGTCTGGACTGAAATTAAGTGACGAAAAAATTGACCAGTTTCCCTGATGTAATTCCATTCCTTTATGACTTCCCGTTTTTAAATCGAACGAATGTAGAACGCCAGTCCAATAACCGAACACAGCTAAATCTTGTGTTGGACTAAAAGCAATCGCTTCATTCATTTTTGTATAAGAATCCAATTTAAACAGTTTCTTTTTTAAATCAGTAGCATCGCGCATTTCGATAATTCCCGGTAAGTTTAGATTTGCATTTTGCATTCTTGCTAATGCCAAAAATTTACCGTCGGGCGACCAACAATTTCCTAATGCGTAATCGTCAGTTTCAAAATCCTGCAGCATTTTTGCAGTTTGCACATCGTAAACTGAGAATTTTCGCGTACTACCAACCGCAAGAAATTTATTGTCGGGCGAAATGGATATTTGTTTTGGTGCATCCGAAGTCGTTTTTATCTTGGCAAATTCTTTTTTCGATCCGGTCTTTACAAAGTAAATATTTCCCGGGTCAAATGAACCAGTTGCCAGATAAGCAAAATATTTAGAATCGCTTGTAAAATCAATAGAAATTACATCCTGATTGACTTCGCCACCTTTAGATTCAAATTTTACTTTATAATTATCTTCGACATCCATAAGAACCATACTACCGCTTGTTCCTCCAATTGCAAACCATTTGCCATCTGGACTAAACCGGATACACTTTATATTTGATATTGGATTGTGAAATTTTGTTAAAGTGACATTTTTTTCAAAATCAATTATCTCAATGTTATAATCGCGATAAAGAGCAATTATTTGTTTGGTCGGGTGGACGCAACCCCAAGCTCCCCAGTACTGCTGTCCATAATGGAAAAGCATTTTACCATTGTCTATTTGATAAACATTGGCATTGTAATCGTCGCTGGCAAATAAATATTTACCGGCATTGTCAATACTTACTGTAACAATGTTGTTTTTAAAACCTGTGATAATACGAAACTGTCGCCCTGAATGGGCATCCCAAACGACTATCCGTTTATCGCTTCCGCCGGAAACTATCCAGCGGCTGTCTTTGCTGTATTCCATGCAAGTTATTAAACTCGAATGACCTGATTGGATGACCAATTCAGCGCGTTGTTGCGCGAATGTAAATCCCATAGAAATGAGAATGAAAATAATTAATACGATTGGTTTTTTCATGTTAATAAGTTTTAGAAAACAAATTTACAAAAATTATTATTTATAAACTTGTTACATCTTGCAAAATTTTAGACATTTGTAAACTAATTTTTTTTTATTTATGACAAAACTATTTTTTATTGTTGGCATGGGCAGTTTTCTTGGCGGTGGTTCGCGGTTTTTGGTGCAACAATATTTTGCCAAACAATTCGCAACATCTTTTCCGCTTGGGACGATGGTTATAAATATTGTCGGCTGTTTTTTTATTGGCGTTATTTTTTCGGCAAGTCAAAAGGCAAATATTATGACCAACGAAATGCGCGTTTTTCTGGCAACCGGTTTTTGTGGTGGTTTTACTACATTCTCAAGTTTTTCTCTCGAAAATTATACCATGCTGCGCGACGGACAAATTTTCAATGTTTTTGCTTATACCGGGTTGAGCGTATTCATTGGATTTCTGGCAACTTACTTTGGTATTCAACTCATTAAAATTTTATAAACAATGGACACGAATAAGGAAATAAAATTGCTCCGTATATTTATGAGCAATACTGACAAGTTCAAACATCAACCGCTTTACGAAGTCATTGTTTTTGAAGCCAAGAAATACGGCTTAGCAGGTGCAACGGTTCTGAAGGGGATAATGAGTTACGGTGCCAGCAGCATTATAAACACCACAAATTTATGGGAAGTTTCAGAAAAACTTCCAATCGTAATTGAAATAATTGATGAATCGGAAAAAATAGAATCGTTTTTCGAATCAATAAAACATTACTTCCAAAATATCGAAAAAGGATTTTTGGTAACAATAGAAAAAGTAAACGTTGTGCTCTACAAATCAGGCAAAATAAAGTAATTTACGCTATAATTTTATATTCAAAATTTACGCTATAATTTAAGCGGTTTGCAGGCAACACATTAATCGCTGCTTTTTTCTTTTTGCTTGAACTTCGTTTTTTCCTGTGTGTACGTTTTTTCGATTTCGTATGTTTCTTATCGCCTTTACCGCTTTGAGCAGTTTTATTTGCTTCAACTTTATTTTGTCCATTAACTTCTTGCACATTAATTACAAAACAAAATATCAGAAACGAAATTAATAACAATATTTTTGTTCTCATTTTTTCAAAATATTTATAATTATTTTATTTTAACTACAAAAGTATTACAATCAATAATTAAACGAAAAAAATTTGATTACATTATCTTATTCGCAAATTTATTGTAAGCGAATGTACAACTTTTTTTTTATTGACAAGTCAAAATAGAAATTAAAAGATTCGCGATTACTATTCACCGGAAATATTTATTTTTATCGACAAAAAATATTTATCTTTGTCGTCATAAAACAGGGGTGCCTAATTAAAACACAGGCTGAGATCATACCCTTTGTACCTGATGCAGTTAATACTGCCGGAGGAAGTTATGCCGAAATTATTTTTTTTTGACATCACAGGCGATCTCTTTTAAACACCCTCGTTGAATAAATTAATTATTAATCGTTTAAACTTTAATTTATGAAGCGAAGTATTTTTACAATTTTTATGACTTTGATTGTTGCAAACATTTTTGCACAATTCAATTTGACAGGCAAAGTTGTCGATAATCTTGGCAATCCTGTTGTCGGTGCGAACATAGCCATCGAAAACACTTTTGCCGGAATGGCGACCGATGCCAGTGGAAAATTCCAATTCAGAAATCTTAAAAGCGGCGACTATCAAATCAAAGTTAGTTTCATAGGTTTCGAAATGATTCAACAAACAGTCAAACTCGCAGCGGATGTCAGTTTAGAAATCAATTTAAAACCATCAGAAATTTTGACTGACGAAGTGATGGTTACAGCCACACGCGCCGGTGAGAAAACGCCAATGGCTTACACAACCATCGAGAAAGAAGATTTGCAGCAACACAACAGCGGGCAGGACATACCCTATTTGTTGTCGCAAATTCCGTCGCTCATCACAACTTCGGACGCTGGTGCAGGCGTAGGTTACACAGGTTTGCGCATACGCGGGACTGATCCAAGTCGCATCAATGTTACCATCAACGGCATTCCTTTTAACGACGCCGAATCGCATTTGGTTTACTGGGTTGACATGCCGGACTTTGCTTCGTCGGTCGAAAATGTGCAGGTACAACGCGGCGTCGGAACGTCAACCAACGGTGCCGGAGCTTTCGGTGCGACAATCAATTTTCAGACAATGGGAATTAATAAAAAACCGTATGTCGATTTGAATAATTCTTACGGTTCGTTCAACACATCGAAAAACAGCATTACCGCAGGTTCCGGTTTGCTCGACGATATTTTTACGCTCGACGTCCGTCTTTCAAAAGTTCACAGCGACGGTTATATAGACCGTGCGTTTTCCAATTTAAATTCGTTTTTTGTAAGCGGCGGATTTTATTTTAAAAATCAATTATTAAAAATCAATGTTTTTTCGGGACATGAAATTACGTATCAGGCGTGGGACGGAATGCCCAAAGCTTCACTCGATACAAACCGCACCTACAATCCATACACGTATAACAATCAAATTGACAATTATACGCAGACAAACTATCAGCTCATTTATTCCAATCAAATCAATCGCGCTTTGACGTTCAACCTTGCGCTGCATTATACAAAAGGTTATGGTTATTACGAACAATTAGCTACAGGTCAAAATTTGTCGGATTACAAATTAAATAATGTAATCATTGGCGGCGACACCATCCGGCAAACCGATTTGATAAGTCAGAAATGGCTGAACAACGATTTTTATGGTACGACTTTTTCGTTGCAATATCATCAAAAAAATATTGACCTGACTTTCGGCGGCGCAGCCAATCAATACAACGGATTGCATTACGGCAACGTCGTCTGGGCGCAATACATTAATTTTGCGCAAAAAGATTTTGAGTGGTATAATGGAACAGGCAAAAAATCAGATTACAATGCGTTTGCGAAACTCAATTTGCAGGTCTTAAAAAATTTAAATCTTTATGCCGACATGCAATATCGTGGAATTAATTTTGACATCACCGGCACCGACGAAAACAACCGCGACATTGCACAGACGCACCAGTATTCGTTTTTCAATCCCAAGCTTGGCGCATTTTTAGACATCAACAGGCAACAAAATTTATTTTTTTCGTGGGCAGTTGCGCATCGCGAGCCAACACGCGACAATCTGACAGACGCCGACATCGGCAAACGTCCAACTTACGAATCATTGAACGATTTTGAACTTGGCTACAATTTAAAAACCATGGCTGCGTCTGTCAATATAAATATATTTTATATGGATTATAACAATCAGTTGGTCGAAACCGGCGCCATTAACGACGTAGGAAATGCAGTAATGGCAAACGTTCCGGCAAGTTACAGAGCTGGTATTGAAATGTCTTTAAATATTCATTTCAACGATATGTTTTTCTGGAGCGAAAATATAACATTCAGCAGAAATAAAATAAAAAATTTTACCGAATTTGTACCAGATACATCAGTTAGTGGTGGACAGCGCTCTTTCTATCGGGGGCAAACCGATATTTCATTTTCGCCGACAGTTATTTTAAATAGTCATTTTGTATTTAAACCATTTCACGCTTTTGAAATATTTTGGGACGCAAAACATGTTAACCGCGAATATGTAGATAATACTTCGTCAGTTGACCGTAGCATTGATCCATATTTGGTAAATAATCTTGGGTTTTCGTTAAATTTAAAATCGAAATATTTTAAAGAATCGCAATTTCAATTTTTGATAAATAATGTTTTAAACGAAAAATATGTTACCAATGCTTGGGTTTACAGTTATTTCGATGGTGGTGTGCGGCAAACCCAAGATGGATATTTCCCACAGGCAATGCGCAATTTTATGGTATCGTGGGTTTTGAAGTTTTAATGAGATTTGTTTACATTAAATATATTATTTCATTACCTTTGCAGACTTTAAAATAAACGTCGCATATAATTTATTTTGTAAATGAAAATCAGAACAATTACGACCGGAATAGAATTGATTTCGTTGGATGATATTCAAACTTTAGAGCGCACTGTCGAATTTAATCAGTTTGCAAAACGCTTTTTCGAAAATGCCGGTTACGAAGTTCAGACAACGCGCATTTCAACAAATTCTTTTGAAGAATACACAGTTGGTCTGGAAAATTATCAAATAGTTGAACAAATTGTGGGCTTCGAAGAAACGATTAAAAAGTTGGGCATTTCTTTTTTTAATATTGGTTATGCAAACAAACCCGAAACAATCAATTTGTTACCAAAAATAAATCGCGCAACTACATTAATATATTCATCGGCAAAAATTGGTGATGCCGAAACCGGAATCAATTTCGAAAACGCGCACGCATCCGCCATTGCAATTAAAGAAATTGCAGAAACCACCAAAGACGGTTATGGTAATTTCAGATTTTGTGCATGGTCAAATTGTAAAGACGGTATTCCGTTTTATCCGGCAAGCTTTCATAAAGGAAGTTCGTCAAAATTTGCAATAGGATTGGAATGTGGAGATTTGGTAATGGAAGCATTTTCGTCTGCCAAATCGTTAGACGGTGCGCGTTTTAATCTTTATGAGATTTTTATGGCAGAATTAATTAAGTTGGAAAAATTGTGTGTCGAACTGGAATCGAAAACTTTGATGGAATTTGGCGGAATAGATGCTTCAGTCGCACCGTCGCTGTCAGCCGACGAAAGCATTGCGTTTGCTTATGAAAAACTTGGTTTTGGAAAATTTGGCGCGTCGGGAACGTTAGCAATTTCGGCAGTTATAACAAAGATTGTAAAAAGTCTGCCAATAAAACTTTGTGGTTATTCAGGTTTGATGTTGCCTGTTTGCGAAGATGTTGGTCTGGCAGCGCGTGCCGACGAAAAAACATATAATCTTACCGATTTGCTTTTGTATTCATCGGTTTGCGGCTGCGGTCTCGACACGGTTCCTGTTTCGGGCAAAATTACAGTCCGTCAAATCGAAAATATTTTGCTCGACACTGCAACGCTGGCAAACCGGCTGAATAAACCTTTGTCGGTGCGCATCTTTCCGGTGCCGGGCAAAGCGGCTGGCGAAAAAACGAATTTCAATTCGCCGTATTTGATTGACTGCAATATTTTGGAAGTTTTATAAAAATTAAATGGAATACATAGAGTTAACATGCAAAATATCAAATGCAGATGCGTCGATTACCGAAATTTTAATTTCTGCATTGACTGACTTGGGTTTCGAAGGTTTTTGGGAAGACAACGATTTTGTAAAAGCTTATATTGAGCGTTCGCAATTTTCGATGGAAGATATTTTGCAACATTCTGTCATTGAATCATTCGTTTCGCAAATTTCATTTGACCACCAAATAATGCCAAACAAAAACTGGAACGAAGAATGGGAACAAAATTATTTTAAGCCGATAATTATTGCAGACAAATGCTTGGTCAAAGCGTCGTTTCACGATGTCGAACAAACAGCACAATACACCATTCTCATCAATCCGAAAATGTCGTTTGGTACCGGTCATCACGAAACAACATCGTTGATGCTCGAATATTTACTCGAAACGGATTGTCAGCAAAAAAATATTCTCGATATGGGTTGCGGAACCGGAATATTAGGAATACTTGCAAGTATGCTTGGCGCTGAAAAGGTTACCGGTATTGACATTGACGACTGGGCTGTTGACAATGCAATCGAAAATTTGTCGCTAAATAATATTCAGAACTTGGAAGTCGTCAAAGGTGGTAAAGAAGCCATTCCCAGCCAACAGTTTGATATTATCCTTGCAAATATAAACCGCAACATTTTGTTAGACCAGATTGCGTCATATTCAAAAGCATTAAAACAAAATGGAATCTTATTTTTAAGTGGCATTTATCTGACCGATTTGGACGCTATTCAATTCGAGACAAGCAAAAACGGATTAAGATTAGTTGAACCTCGGGTCAAAAACAAATGGACAGCCGCAAAATTTGTTAAACGATAAAATAAAAATAATGGAAAATCTGGCTGGATATTTCGACGAACCATTTTGTTTCGAATTTTGTGCAAATGTGATGGATAAAAAATTACTTGCAAACGGAAATGTCGCTATTGAGCTTGACAAAACATATTTTTTCCCAACCGGTGGCGGTCAGGATTGCGATTTTGGAACCATCGAAAATGTCGCTGTTCTTGACGTCGCAAAAAACGAAGCTGGCAACATTGTTCACGTCATTGAAAAAGACATTCAGGTGACAAATATTTTGGGCAAGATTGATAAAATCAGGCGGATATCGAACATGCAGCATCACACGGCGCAACATTTGATTTCGCAAATATTTTGGCAACTTTACAAAATAGAAACCACCTCGGCAAAAATTTATGCTGACAAACCAACGTATATCGATTTTGCTACACCGCAAATTACAGAACGACAAATAAAAGAAGTTGAGAGTTATGCAAATGATATTATTTTTAGCGGTCTGCAAATAAAATCGTATTTTGTTGATGACGAAAATATCCGTCAGATTCCCATTCGTCGCGATACATTTAAAGCAACCGGAAATATTAGAATTGTCGAAATTGATAAATACGAATATTCTGCTTGTGGTGGCACGCATTGCACTAATACCGGACAGTTGGGCATTATTAAAATTCTGAAAACCGAAAAAGTAAATCAAGAAATCCGTTTGCATTTTGTTGCCGGTAGATTAGCTTTTGAATATTTCAATTTATACCAGAATATTTCAACAAAAATTGCAACTAAGTTCAATGCTAAGACGGAAAATATTTTAAACATTGTCAACCAAATTTCTGACGAAAATCAAAACTTGTCAAAAGAAATACAGTTACTCAAACAAAAAGTTTTGCCACTCGAAGCGCAGGAATTAATTTTGTCGTCGGAAGAATACGGCTATAATCAAATTGTCAGGCAAATTTTTACTGACAGAAATATTAATGAAATACGTCAGTTGACTAATTTGATTATCCAAAACGGGAAAACAATTGCTATTTTGGGAAGTACATCAACAAATAAATTTTCGTTGATTGTGGCTTGCGCACCAAACTCTGGTGTAAATGCTTCGGAACTTTTGAAAAAAATAATAAATCCATTAAACGGCAAGGGTGGAGGAAACAATATACTGGCGCAAGGCGGCGGTGATACAGATATGAAAATGTTGGTTGATCAAATTGAATTGATAGTAAATAAAATAGATTAAATTATTTTGATAATTTTATAATCTAAAAATGTACAATTATTAATGTATAGTTTGAATATTTTTTAAAGCATAAAAAAGAATTTTTCAACAAACATCAATATTTTTCGAAAAAAATTGTAAACTTTGAAATAAAATTATATATATTTGCCTAATTATAATTGACTTATTTCTGCAAACCTAAAAATATTAGAAAATGAGTGACGTAATAAGCAATCCAAATTCTGCAACAAATGCAGCAAATTCGGGCGACACAAGAAAAGAAACACCTGACGAGCAACGTCGTCGGGAGATACAGGAACGTCTTGCTGCTATAAAACGCGAAGCTGACAAGGCAAAAGCTGAGGCAGTAAAAAAAGATTCGGGAACACCCGTTTCAACACCGGCGCCTGCACCAGCATCCGCGCCAGTATCAAAACCGGCTTCGGCTCCAGTAGCATCGGCACCTGCACCACAGGCAGCAGCTTCTGCACCAGCGCCACAAGCGGTAGTACCGGCACCTGCAGCATCAACGTCTGCACCTGCTGCGAGCACTCCTCCTGTTCAAAATGCGAGTACACCTTCGCCAACTCCGGTAGCAGCAACGCCTCCGACGTCTGGCACAACTGTTACTCCGCCTGCGGCAAATAATACTGCGCCAACAACCGGAATAAAAACAACAATTAAAGCAGCGTCAGCAAATCCGGGAGCTACATTAAAAACTGAGGCAGCTAAAGTTCAGACTGTCATTAAATCGCTTGAGCAACGCAAATGGAGCAAAGGTTTAATTATTGGTGGCTCTGCAGCAATTTTGGTAATAGCAATTGTAATATATTTCCTTTTAGTTCCGTTGCATTTTAGAGCAGTTACGCATGCCGTTGGATTGGGTAAAAAAGAACAAGTTACAAATGTGGCTACAGACGATAAATTGACAACTACCGACGAATCAAAAACGGTTCCACTGACAAACACCGGTTCTTCTACAATTGCGACAAATAGCAATGTAGCCGCAACATCAGCCGGAACTTCATCAACCGACGCAAATAAAACTGTTGCACAGCCTACAACTGATGCAAATAAAACTGTTGCACAGCCAACAAACACTGATACTAAGAAAACGATAGTCAAGGAAGAACCAAAAAAAGAAAAAACAAAAACGCCCGTGCCAGTTAAAAATACTGCATCAACAAGTGGTGATAAATGGGGTTTAAGCCGTCCATGTTTTATTATAACACATTCGTCTTATGCTTCGGAAGATCATGCAACTAAAATGGTAGCGGACTTGAAAAAAGATGGTTACGATACCGGTGGTTATTTTTATATGCCCGATTATAGTTCGAAAAGTAAACAACTTTATAAAGTGTATGTTGCCGTTTATCAAACACGCAAAGAAGCACGCGCTGCACTTAAAAGTGTTAAGAGCAAATACGCGCAAGCTTGGGTAGAAAAAGTAAAATAATATTTTTGCATAAAACAAGAACCCCGATTTTTCGGGGTTTTTTGTTTTTATAGTTGTTGCCTTATTTCCAAATAGGAAAATGATGGCAGTGTCTGGTTTTTCTTTTAAAACCTTCCATCGTCCGCAGGACATGGAAGCGTTAAACATCCAGCACTAATAAGCTTTGTTATTTTATGCGCAGATAGATACATTCCTCTTAGGCAAAAAACAGCCCATGCCTAATAAATTGCTATAATATAGATTGCATTGTAATAACTTTAAAATCTGCAATACCATCGAAATATTCAACATTGTTAGTAAATAATTTATGTTTATTCACCAGCGCGGTCGCAGCAATCAAACTATCGCCGAGCGACATTTTTCTTTGTTGTCGCAGATCAATTGCTTTTTCTATGACGAACTGCTAACCCGCAAAACTTCTACTTTTGAAATAGCAGAAACAGCTAATTCGGTTTCATTAGCTTTCAGATAATTTCTCACTTTTTGATATGCGGGCATCGCCGAATAAATAATAATGTTGCTGTCTAAAATCATAACTAATCGCGGTTTGGTAAAATAGAATCGGCTCTAATTTCTTTCTGCCATTCCGAAGGATTAGCAATTGATTTTACGCCGACTTTCTTGGCAATTTTTTCGAGCCAGGAAACAGGGCTAAGTTTGTCATTGGTCTTTGTTTGCGTAATATCAAGAATTGCCGCGTTTAATCGTTTGGCAATCGAAATGAAAAGGTCTAAATCCGCTTCATTTTTAAGTTCTACTGTTAGTAAACTCATAATTTTGTTTATTTATTTATGCAAAGTTACAAAATTTCTAATATTAGCAACATGGTATTTGCTTTATAAAATATTGCACGCTTGTATATAAAGCAAAGCCCCGAAAACTCGGGGCTTTGGTATTTTTATAAGCAGATAAAATCTGCATAGATACATTCGACTTAGGCAAAGAACAGCCTAAGCCGAACGTGGGGAAAAGTGTTGCCAAAAAAATTAATACTATGCATTCATTTTTAGGTTGCTATTTCCGCAAATACTTTTTCTATAGTTAGAACATTACTTTCCACCACTTTATCTGGCAAATGTTTATGATATGGATAAGTCGAAAGTTGTTTGAAATGCGATGCTGTATCATATCGAAATATTAATTGTCCGGTATTATCCTGATAATGATATGCGTATTTTCTTTTGCCATCTAAAAATAAATAATCGTGAATGTGCAATTCATTGGTATTGTTGAATATTACGGTTGCTATTAATTCGTAAGACATACCAACCTGCCTGAACCGCTCAATTTTGTATGACTGAATAAATTCGTTATACCGGTGAAGAAGTTCGTATATCATAAAATACTGCTAAGTTGGTTCTGGTAAAAATTACGACTTTCCATCGCGAATTTCCATGCCAAAAAATCGTGATACTGTACATCATTTTCATTGTCTTGCATTTCAATTTGTTTTTCAAAAGCGATAAGCGCACATTTATATTTATTTTCGTAAAACTCGCAATCAGCGGCAAATTCAGCGATTTTGCCAGACAATTTAAGCAATAGAAATTCGTTGAGCGCTTCTTCGGTTCTATAATTTATATTATTCAATACCAACTGTATTTTATTATCTATGGTGACGGTGTAATTCATAATTTATGGTATATTAATTAATTGATATGCAAATATAAAATATTGCAAAAGCAAAGAATTGTTAAGGAAAAATATCAAACGTTGCACCGTTCTAATCATTTAGAGTACTTCTATTGTATTATTAACTTGCAGCAAGCTGTTTAGACTTGCAGCAAATATATTGTTTTTTACTTTAACAGGCAAAACCTGTTTAGATACATTCGACTTAGGCAAAATACAGCCTAAGCCGAACGTGTGGTTTTGTTATTTTTATGCGCGCAGACAAAACCTGCACAGATACATTAGACGAAGGCAAAATACAGCCTAAGCCGAACGGGGTATTGCCATCGCGTAAACGTCCCTAAGCAGTGAAATTTAAGTTTTGCACTATATTTTTGCTTTGGTTAGTAATAATATTTCTACCATTCACTTATTTTATTTCATTCGGGGCGAAATCTTTTTTGTTAATCACTTTCAATTTATCGTTATTTTGTGTTAGAATAAAAAATCCGAAATTCTCCGCATCTTTTTTGACGTCTTTCTCAAAAGTAAGTGCTGCTATTGCACCATATATTTTATATTTTGAATATTCGGGAAATAATCGACTGAAAACTTTTAATTTTTCAGTATAAAAGTCGTGTAAATGGTCTTTGCGAAAACGATATTTTACTTCAACAATCAAAACTTTGTAATTATTGTATAGAACAATGTCATATTCGCCTTCGAGATTATTGCGTTTCATGTGAAAATTACGACCAATGTAATCAAACTTTAATGAACCTACTTGCATGGTGTGTTCTAAGGCAGTATAGAAAAAATCTTCTGCAATTTCGCCATTACTTTTGCCGATGCCACCCAGTTCTTTATGCAACTCTTTGAACAATCTATCAGTATCCTGAAATTTCTTATCTGTATCCTGAAATTTCTTATCAGTATCCTGAAATTTCTTATCAGTATCCTGAAATTTTTGCGATAAAAGTTTCTCCGTATCCTGAAATTTTCGAGTCAAAAGTTTTTCAGTTTCTTTCTGGCTGAGTATTAGATTAGCCATCATACCTTCTAATTGCTCCCAGCTATATTTACTATTTTGTGAATATTGTGTTGCCATTGTTCAATTTTTTTTCTCATACAAAGTTAAAACATTTGACGCATTATTCAAAAATTATGCTTCGAATTTTAGGCAAACGTTTCTCCATACGCGCTTATGTAAATCCATTCTTTGGTTATGCCGTTGTCTATTAATTTTCGTAATTACCAAAATAATATTTGGTTTTGGTTGTAGCCTCTGCGCTGGTTATTTGCATTTTTATTCATCAGTCAATAATTGCAGCAAGTGTGTGAGACCTGCTGCAAATGTACTACTTTTATGGATAAGTTATTGTCCAATGCCACTTTTCTACATCGTCTTTTGTAAATTGGTAGCGTTTTAACACCCAGTTGTGTGCAACAATACTATCCCATGGATTTTTCTCTACAACATCAGCATCGAAAAAAAACATTTCGATAGTTGGTGACATGTCTAAAAAGCTGGATCCTTTATAAACACTATCGTAAGCATTTATTTTCTGTGTTTTATTACCATTAATATAAGGAACAAAATCAATTTTATTTATTCCGGTATCAGGATAACTATATGAAACACCAATATAAATTGCTTTGCCTGAATTATTTTTTATTTTGATATGCGGCTCTGTTTTAATTAAATACCAACACGAACAATTAAGTGCACAAAAATATGTGACAATAATGAATTTTAAAATTTTATTTTTCATACTATTTTTTTATTATAGAAGTTCAAATAACAATAACAATTGCCAAACGTTGTAATGTTGATATCCCGAATATTGTTGTGTATAGTTTCCACATTTGGGCGCACCAATAATAGGATAATCAAAATAATCCCAATTTGAATCTCCAAAGTAATCCCTCGCTCTCTTATCGGCATCTTGTTCTACCCAATAAGCATTATGCGTGAGCTGATCAGGTGTTGAGATTGCATTTGTTAAACTTGGCATAGCAAACACAGGCATATATAAAAATCCAAATATTTGACTTTGCAAATAATGCCCGTACTCATGCATAATATCATATTCCTGACAATCACTACCTGCATTAATATATGAACCTAATGTAAATGCACCCCAACCACTGCTATAATGATTGACAACTGTTGCCCCATGAAAATAATCAACGCTTTTTACATCTCCAAAAGCGTTTGAGAATTGAGATACCTCGTAACCATAAAATGTAGCTCGCCATTCCCAAGTGTGACGTGAAACTATTTGGCAAAACGAACCATTATACAAGCCTTCAGTTATTCGTGCTGAATTATTTAATCTTGTTCCGGGTTTTGTTGGATCCAATCGTGATGGATCATTAGGATGCGTCAGCCAATCGTCAACAGAATTTGTTAACGAACATGCAGTTGGAATGGCAGTGAAAGGATTTGCATAAGATCTTATCAATATATAAATATCCTTAACTGCATTTTTTTTGCTGTCAGCCCAACCCCAAAAATGACTCCACCAAGTATATCCACTCGGGTCACTATACATCAACGGATTATTCAAACAATACGAATAACTATTCATGCCTTGTGTGCTACCTGCGTCTGCAAAAATGTCTGGAGAAAGAAAGCGTCCTACTGC
>Ga0265327_10000660_pt1 | contig 55433 bp, 44 predicted proteins | sample 41621metaG_FD_202089 | JGI IMG/M metagenome (GOLD analysis project Ga0265327, IMG submission 202089) | Rhizosphere microbial communities from Carex aquatilis grown in University of Washington, Seatle, WA, United States - 4-16-21 metaG | ecosystem: Host-associated > Plants > Roots > Rhizosphere... | reverse complement strand
TCTCCCACCTCACCTTCGATGGCATCTACGCACTCCAGCACCGGGGACAGGAGTCCGCCGGGATGGCGGTGAGCGACGGCGAGACGATCACCGTCGTGAAGGACATGGGTCTGGTGACGACCGTGTTCGACGAGCGCACCCTCTCCGGCCTCTCGGGCCACCTGGCCATCGGTCACACCCGCTACTCGACGCACGGCTCGTCGGACTGGATGGCCGCGCAGCCCGTCTACCGTCCGGTCGGGAGGGCCGGCTTCGCCCTCGGCCACAACGGGAACCTCACCAACACCGCGGACCTGGCCGAACAGGCGGGGATGCTGCCGGGGATGGTGGGCACCGACAGCGACGTGGTCGCCGAACTGCTCGGCCAGGCCTTCCCCCACGACCGCCCCGATGCCGAAGGCTTGGCTCAGGCGCTGCGAACGGTGCTGCCGCGGGTCGAGGGGGCCTTCTCCCTCGTCCTCCTCGACGCCGAGCACTTGTACGGCGTGCGCGACCCCCAGGGCTTCCGACCGCTGTGCCTCGGCCGCCTGGGCACGGCCGACGAACCCGAGGGCTGGGTGCTGGCCTCGGAGACCCCGGCCCTCGACGTCATCGGGGCGACCTTCGTCCGCGAGCTCGAGCCTGGCGAGCTGGTCACCATCGGTGCCGACGGCGTCCGGTCCGAGCAGGTGTTCGCGCCAGAGCGGGTCGAGCCCAGGCTGTGCATCTTCGAGTTCGTCTACTTCGCCCGCCCCGACTCCAAGCTCTACGGCCGGGAGGTGCACGGCACCCGCCGCCGCATGGGCGAGCTGCTGGCCAAGCAGGCGCCCGTCGAAGCCGACCTGGTGATGGGGGTCCCCGACTCGGGGGTGCCGGCCGCCGAGGGCTACGCCCGGGAGAGCGGCATCCCCTACGGCCAGGGTTTGGTGAAGAACCGCTACATCGCCCGCACCTTCATCAACCCCGACCAGCAGACCCGCATGAACACCGTGCGACGCAAGCTGAACCCGCTGCGCGACAACATCGCCGGGAAGCGGTTGGTGGTGGTCGACGACTCGATCGTACGCAGCACGACGGCGCGGGCCGTGGTGGCCATGTTGCGCGACGCCGGGGCCACCGAGGTGCACCTGCGCATCTCGTCCCCGCCCTTCAAGTGGCCCTGCTTCTTCGGCATTGACACCCCCGACCTCGGCGAGCTGATGGCGGCCAACCACACGCTGCCCGAGATCCAACGCCACCTCGGAGCGGACTCGCTGGCCTACATCAGCCTGGAGAACCTGAAGGAGGCCATCGACGTGCCCGGTGGGGGGTTCTGCGACGCCTGCCTGACCGGCCACTACCCGGTCCCGGTCCCGGTGTCGGTGCGCGGGCTGGCCGGGGCCACCGTGGCCGCCACCCGAGGTCGCGCCGTGGTGTTCGGCCCCGAGGGCGCGGTTGTGGAAGAGGCGGCGCTCCAAGCGGCACTCCCCGGGGTCTGACCGGCGTGGCCGAACCTGCCGAGGGCCGGCCGGCGGTCACTTACGCCGGCGCCGGAGTGGACATCGCGGCGGGTGACGCCGCAGTCGAACGGTTGCGTTCGGTCGTCGGCGGCACCTCCCGGCCCGAGGTCCTCGGATCCATCGGCGGCTTCGGCGGCCTGTTCGCCCTCGACCCGGGGCGCTGGCGCAGCCCGGTGCTGGTCTCCTCCACCGACGGGGTGGGGACGAAGCTGGCCGTGGCCCGGGCCACCGGCCGCTACGACACCGTTGGCATCGACCTGGTGGCCATGTGCGTCGATGACCTCGTCTGCACGGGGGCCGAGCCCCTCTTCCTCCTCGACTACGTCTCCGCCGGCAAGGTCGTCCCCGATCGGATCGAGCAGTTGGTGGCCGGGGTGGCCGAGGGCTGCCGGCTGGCGGGTTGCGCCCTTTTGGGAGGGGAGACCGCCGAGCACCCCGGGGTCATGGAGTCCGACGACGTCGACCTGGCCGGCTTCGCGGTGGGTGTCGTCGAGCGAGACGACATCCTCGGGCCCGACCGGGTGCGGACCGGTGACGTGCTGGTGGGCCTGGCCTCGCCGGGTCTGCGCTCCAACGGCTACACCCTCGCCCGACACGTGCTGCTCGAGCGCGCCGCGCAGGACTTGGAGGGTCCCGCCTGGCCCGGGGCAGAGCACTCCTTGGCCGACGAGCTGCTGCGTCCTTCCGTCGTCTACGCCCAGCCGGTCCTAGCGGCGCTGGCGGCCGGCGGCGGCGGCGTGCACGCCGCCGCCCATATCACCGGCGGCGGGATCGCCGGCAACCTCTCGCGGGTGTTGCCTGCCGACCTTGGTGCCAGGCTCGACCGCACCACGTGGGAGGTGCCGCGCATCTTCGACGAGATCGCCCGACTCGGGCCGGTGGACCAGGCCGAGATGGACCGTGTCTTCAACCTCGGTCTCGGTTTCATCCTGATCGTGGAATCCGGGGCGCACGGCGCGGTGCTCGCCGCGGCCGCCGACGCCGGTTGTTCGGGTTCGGTGGTTGGCGAGATCGTGAACGGAGCCGGCGAGGTCCTGGTGACGTGACCCAGGCTCCGCCGACGCCATTCACCCAGCTGCGCGATCACATCCTGGAGCACTCCGTGCGCCGAGGTGACTTCGTGCTCAAATCCGGCCGGCGTAGCAATTGGTTCATCGACTCCAAGCAGACGGTCTGTCGACCTGAGGCGATGGTGCTGGTGGCCGAGGCTGTGCTCTCGGTCATCCCCGATGAGGCGACCGCCATCGGAGGCCTCACCATGGGCGCCGACCCGGTGGCCTTCGTGACCGCCGGGGTGGCGGCGGCCCGAGGCCGGCTGCTCAAGGCCTTCAGCGTGCGCAAGGAGGTGAAGGACCACGGCGGCGGCGGCCGGATCGCCGGCGCCCTCGATCCGGGCGACCGGGTGGTGGTCACCGAGGACACGACCACGCGGGGGACCTCGCTGCTCGAGGCGGTCCGCGCCGTGCGGGAAGCCGGAGCCGAGCCGGTCCTGTTGGTGGCGGTCGTCGACCGCGGTGGGACCGCCGAGGCGATGGCGGCCGCCGAGGGTGTGGCCTTTCGCGCCCTGGTGGGCGCGCCCGATCTCGGCTTCCCCTTCGACGGCGCCTAGTCGCCGACCTCGCAGGTCTCGGCTGTGGGGCGCCCCGATTCCGCCGGGCCGAGCGGCACCCGTTGTGCCCGACGCGGCGACCCAGACCGCCCTCGATCGACGGAGGGGTGCCATTAGCATCATGCAGCGCCGCGGTCGGGGAGGGTGAACCGACGCGGCAAAAGGAGGCAGCAAATGGCCGCAGGCGAGAGCCTTCGAGCGCGCACGAGCGCACGGCGACGGGCGGCGAAAGCTGTTGCCGTCTTCGCACCGGTGGTGCTGGCCGGCGCGCTCGTGGCGCCGACCTTGGCCGGGGGTGGCTCGGCTGCAGAGTCGTCGGCCGCGGCGGCAGCGCAGACCAACGGAGGATCGACCAGCGCCGACGGTGGCGATCGTGCGACGCCGTCTTCGGGAACGACGTCCAACGCCACCGGGCTCAGCAGGGTCGGGACGATCCCGCCCGTGCCGTCCGGGGCGCGGGCACTCGGCGCCCTGTCGTCCTCCACCGCGGTCTCACTCGATGTCGCACTGCGGCCGGCCGACCCCTCCGCGCTCGAGCGGTTCGCCAACGACGTCTCGGACCCGACGTCCTCCGACTACGGCCACTACCTGAAGGCCGGTCAGTTCTCGGCGCGCTTCGGCCCGTCGGCGGCTGCGACCTCTGCCGTGCGCAAGGGGCTGGCAGCAGCCGGGTTGACGGTCGGCGCGGCCAGCGCCGACGGCCTGCTCCTCCACGTCTCGGGCTCGGCGGCCCAGGTCTCCTCCGCGTTGCACGTCTCCCTCGAGCGCTACCGGCTGCACAGTGGCCGCGTCGGCTTCTCGGCGACGGCGACGCCGCTGCTTCCCGAGTCGGTCTCCGGCGATGTCGTGGGCATCTCGGGGCTGAGCACCCTGGTGCGGGCTCGACCCCTCCTCCAGTCTTCGGGGAATGGCCAGGGCACCGGGTCGGCGGGCGGGTCGACCGCCGCTGTGCCGTCGGCGGCCGGCCATGGCAGCGGGCCCGCGGCCTGCACAGCGGCCACGACGGCGGCCACAAAATTTCACCTCAACCCCTGGACACAGATCGCCAAGGCCTACGGCTTCACAGCGGCCTACGCCAAGGGTGACCTGGGCGCGGGATCGACGGTCGGGATCTACGAGCTCGAGCCCTACAGCAGTGCCGACTTGGCCACGTTCGAGAGCTGCTTCGCCCTCCCGGGGACAGAGCACTACGGACAGGTCCAGAACCTGGCCATCGACGGAGGGGCGGGGGCGGGTCCGGGCTCGGGAGAGGCGATCCTGGACGTGGAGGACGTCCTGGCTCTGGCGCCCGAGACCAACGTCGTCATGTACAACGCCCCCAACACCAACGTGGGGGCACTCGACGAGTACGACGTCATGGTCAGTTCCGACCAGACCCAGGTGATCTCGACCAGCTGGGGGGAGTGCGAACTCTACGGGACAACCGTGGCCCAGAGCGTGGAGAACGAGATCTTCCAGGAGGCCGCCGCCCAGGGCCAGTCGGTGTTCGCCGCGGCCGGCGACACCGGCTCGGAGGACTGCCACCTCTTCACAGCCACATCGCCGCCGACAACAACGTTTCCATACACACCCCAGGCGACAACAGTCCTCGCCGTCGACGACCCGGCGTCCCAGCCCTACGTGACGGGCGTTGGCGGGACCCAGCTGACACTGACAGCTGCGCACCCGACAACCCCTCACGAGGTGGTCTGGAACAGCGACACCGGGACAAAGCCCCGCCAGATCGCCGGCGGGGGCGGGGTGTCGGACAGCTGGGCCAAGCCGTCCTGGCAGCGGACACAGCGCATAGCGGTGCCGCCACCGGGGACAGGCCGGTGCTCAGCGTCGCCGGGCTCACCCACAACGTCGGCGACCTGCCGGCAGGTGCCCGACGTGTCGGCCACCGCCGATCCGACAAAGGGCGGCGACGAGATCTACTGCAAGGGCGCCTCCCTCTGCACAACAATCGCCACACTGCCCTCGACACACGGCTGGGCGGGCGTCGGCGGCACCAGCGACGCCGCCCCGCTCTGGGCGGCCTTGACCTCCCTGGCCGACGAGAGCTGCGGCACCGATGTCGGCTTCCTCAACCCCCGCCTCTACAAGCTTGGCGACGCCAGCGGCGATTTCCACGACGTCACGTCGGGCACAAACGACGCCACCGGCGCCCAGGCGGGCGACTACTCGGCCACCGCCGGGTACGACAACGCCTCGGGGCTCGGCTCGCCGGACGCGGCCAAGCTGCTGGCCACAGTCTGTCCCGGGACCGTCGACAGCCCGCACGTGCATCTGTCGACAACCCACGCCGGGGCGACGACGCGCTACGGCGTGACCTTCACCGCCGCCCACGGCCTGGTCGGCAACGACTCCATCACCCTCTTGGGCCCGGCGGGCACGGCCTTTCCTTCGGCGATCGCCGACTACACATTGACGGAAACGCCGATGCTTCCCCCGGTTGTCGTCGACAACACAGTCGAGTCGGTGACGCCGTTTTCGACCGGCTTCTCTCCGTCGACAAACGCCGTCACCCTCACCTACCGGGTCGGGATCGGTGCCACAACACACGTGGCTCTGGTGGTGAAAACAGTCGTGAGTGCGCAAGAGGCGGGCGCCCACACACTGCAGGTGCAGACCACCGCCACATCCAGCACCTCGGCCGACGCGGCGTTCACGCTCACCGCCGGGGCACCCTCGGCCACGACGTCGACCGTGGTGGCGTCCGCACCGTCGGTGCCCGACGACGGCACGACCTCCGACACCATCACGGTCACGGTGCGCGACCGCTGGGGCAATCCGCTGTCCACAGCGCCGGTGACGCTGAGCGGTGCCCTCAAGCTCGGCGCCAGCGCACCGACGGTCATACCCGCCACAGCCACCACGTCGACGGCCGGGACGGCCGAGTTCACGGTGACCGACGGTGGTCCGGCCGAGGTCGACTTCTCGGCCACGATCGGGACGGTCACGGTCGCCCAGACGGCTGCCGTCGACTTCACGGCGCTGTCGGCGGCCTCGGCCTCGTTGACCCCCCCCACCGCGGGCGCCACGTCCAAGCTGACCGCGGCCTTCACCACGCCGGTGGCCCTCAGCACGGGATCGACGGTGACCATCACCGCGCCGCCGGGATCGACGCTCCCGGGGTCCAGCGCGCCGTACCTGGTGGGAGCGTCGTCCCACCCCACGGGCCTGACCCTGTCCGACGGCCCCGGCAGCACCAGGCCCAACCGAGCGACGATCACCCTGGCCACAGGCATCGCCGCCACAGGGGTGGTCTCGATTCGGATCACCACAGTGACGAACACCACGGCCATCGGTACGTCCGTCGTGGCCCTTTCCACCTCCCACGACCCGGTGCCGGTCGACGTCGCCGTTTCGATCGTGGCCGGGGCGCCGACACCGGCCACCTCGACGGTCACGGTGGTCGCCCCGTCCGGTCCCGCTGACGGCCTCAGCCCCGACGCCGTCGTGGTCACGGTCCGCGACCACGACGGGAACCCGGTCGAGGGCGCCGACGTGTCCCTGAGCCACAGTGGCCACGCCACCTTCACACCGACACCGCCCAACGCCGTGAGCGACAGCACAGGAGGGGCCACGTTCGTGATCGCTGACGCGACTGCCGAGGTCGTGACCGTCACGGCCAAGGCCACAGGCAATGCTGTCGGCTCGGCGTCGGTGTCGTTCACCGGCATCAGCGCGCTCGATTACCTGCCGCTCACCACACTCACGGCGAGCGGCACCGTCGACCTGACCACCGGAGCGAAGGTGGACATGGAGGCGTTTGCCCAGCTTCCCGGCCAGCTCTTAGCGGGGACAACGATCACGCTGTCGGCACCTCCGGGAACGTCACTGCCGTTGGCCTCGGCCGACTACTCCGTGCAGAACGCCTTCGGCCGGACACAGTCGATCAGGAGCATCAGGCGGTCGAAGGGACAAGGCAGCTCGACGACAAACGTCGTGACCCTGACCCTGACATCGCCGACACGGCTCGACAAGCGCGACGAGTTCGTCATCGTGGCGGCCATCGACGTGACGAACCCGGCAGTTCCCGGAACCTCCTACGCCACCATCGCCGCGTCGGGCGCCGGCGACACCGCGCCCAGCTTCTCTCAGCCGATGACCTTCACCGTAGGGCCGCCATCGAAATCGAAGTCAACGGTCGTCGCCACACCCACCACGGTGGACATCGGCACATCCTCGACCGTCACGGTCACCGTCGCCGACGCCTCCGGCAACCGGCTCTCCGGACAGGTGGTGAGCCTCTCCCCATCGACGCCGGGGGCGACGGTGAAGGGAGATGGCTCCACCGCCACAGCCCGCCAGTCGACCACGACAGGCGCCGGCAAGGCCACGTTCCGCGTGAGCGACGTCACCGCCCAGGAGGTCACCTTCAGCGCTGAGGACGTGACCGCCACAGTGAAGCTCCCTTCGGCCTCGGTGACGTTCGTCACGCCGCACAAGACAACACCGCCGCCCAAGACAACAACGCCACCGCCACCGCCACCGCCACCGCCACCCCCGGCTCCGGCGGCAACGGGGTATGACCTCGTCGGGTCCGACGGAGGGGTGTTCGTCTTCGACACCCCAGGAACCTCAGGAGGCTTCTACGGCTCGCTGCCGGGCGACCACGTCACGCCGAGAGCGCCGATCGTGGGGATGGTCCCCACCACGACCGACCAGGGCTATTTCCTGGTGGGGGCGGACGGCGGCGTGTTCGCTTTCGGCAACGCACCGTTCCTCGGCTCACTCCCCTTGGTCGGCGTGGCCCCGACCCAGCCGATCACCGGCATCGTCGCCGCCAACACAGACAGGGGCTATTTCCTGGTGGGACGCGATGGCGGCGTCTTCGCCTTCGGGACAGTGCCGTTCCTCGGTTCATTGCCCGAGCGCGGCATCTCGGTCGACAACATCATCGGCATCGCCGCCACCCCGTCGGGGAACGGCTACTGGCTGATCTCGTCCACAGGCACCGTCTACACGTTCGGTGTCCCCCAGCTGGGCACAGTGAAGGGCACGCCTTCCCCGGTCTCGGCCATCGCCGGTACGCCGACAGGTGGCGGGTACTGGATCACCACGCAAAACGGCGCCGTGTACGCCTTCGGCAGCGCCAAGAAGTACGGCACACTCCCGGCCCTCCACGTCCAGCCGGCGCACCCGGTGATTGGTATCGTGCACACGGCGGGGACAGGCGGCTACTGGCTGCTGGGCTCCGACGGCGGCATCTTCGCCTTCGGCGACGCGCCCTTCATGGGCTCGCTGCCGGGCCTCACAGTGCACGTCACCGACATCGTGGGGGCCGTGCCGACCTGACGCGGAGGGGCGCCGGCATATCGTCTTCTCGCCTTCGGGTCGGAAGAGGACCTGCCGAGCGCACGACCTGATCATTGCCGCCACCGCATTGGCGACCGACCGTCTGGTTGTGACGGCCGACCAGGGCGCGTTCATCGATCTGCCCGGCATCACCACTCAACTGCGTTGAGAACCTCATGGAGTCGGAGGTAGGTGTCACCCACCAGTTGCTCGACGCCCCATGTTTTGGGACACCCTGCCTACCCGTTCAACTGGAACTTCCCGATGAACAGCGCCTACGAAGGGGCGTGGATTCGGAGGGCGACCCGTGCGAGGTTGCTGTCATACCCGGGCGATGCAGATGAGCGTCGAGTCTGGCAATCGTAAATCGGCGCGCCGCGGAAAGTACCGTTCCTTGAGCGCTGCGGCATCAAGCAAGGAGAACTGGGCGAAGTGCGCCCCTTCGAGGAGATCCACGCACTCCCCTCGGGCGAAGCGAGCCCGCATGGGCTCACCCGCTCTGCTGACGACGTCAGCAGCCGTCGTCTGAACCGCGCGACTCAGGTCATCGAGCTCGACGTCGGCGACGACGAAGTTGACCACGAGCGTCGTTCCCGCCCCTTTTCTGGCAATCGTCCTGAGTATTTCTTCGGTCACTAGGGGCTCGAGGTACATCGTCACACCAAGACAGCTCCACGTCGCGACGTTCGGCGTCTCAACGCGTTCCAGGGGGATCGAGGCGAGATCGACGGCGTCGAACCGGACGTTCGTTAGCTCACCGAGTCCGTGGTCGCGCAGAGATCTGCGCTTCCAGTCTTGGGTCATTGGGTGGTCGATCTCGTGTACCCGGAAGTGAGCGGCGGCAGGGTGTCGCCAGGCGAAGGTGTCAAATCCCGCGCCAAGCAGGACGTAGTCGACGCGTGTCTCGGCGAGACCGTTTACGGCGACATCCTCCGCCTGCCGGGTGCGAACCGCGTGTGCCAAACGGAACGCGGCGCGCACATCTGGTGCCCAACGCCCGATCTCGTGTCGCACTTCCTCGATGGCGTCAAGGTCGATGAGCTGTTCGGACATCGTGTCTTCGAGCAGCCACGGAGGCGCGTCCTCTCGGACATGGTCAGCGCGAAGCACGGCGCTGCCCATGGCAGTCCTGCTGGGTCGGTCTTCCATTCGAACCTCACTTCCAACATGTCCCGTGGCAACAGCTGACAGTGAGAGGGGTCTACAGGTTGCCTGTAAATAGGGGAATCTGCGCGTGAGGGAGCTTGAGGCTCGACCTCTCATCCAAGGGGGCGATCAACCGCGAGCTCGGGATTACGAATTGGGTTGTAGTGGGCACGGCCTCGCCAATAGAAAACCGGCCCATTCGTTTGCTTGGCGCTGATCTGGATGTCTTTGAGTGGTCGGGACCGGCGTCGATCCGGTGACCTCGCGCTTTTCAGGCGCGCGCTCTGCCAACTGAGCTACCCGACCGTGCGGGCCAGGTTACCCGCGCTGGACGCGGGAACCCGGTGGCGGACCTGACGGGATTTGAACCCGCGACCTCCGGCTTGACAGGCCGGCGTGCACTCCAAACTGCACCACAGGTCCATGAGCAGAGGTGAAGAACGAACCACTATAGGCGACCGTCGCCTTCTCATTACTGGGGGCAGAACGCTCCGGAGTTCCCCCTACGGAGTCCAGATGAGTTCGTCGGTGCCCCCAACGGGATTCGAACCCGTGTTACCGCCTTGAAAGGGCAGCGTCCTGGGCCGCTAGACGATGGGGGCGGCAGGCCTCACCGGCCCCAGGCATTCTGCCAGCTATCGGCCGCTCAGAGCCGCGCCGTCGGTCGGTCCGGCGACCCGGATCGGCTGGGGTTCGGATCGGCCGGCACCGAGATCCGCCCGCCCGGGCTCGGTGGCGAGGACAGGTTCGGGCGCGTGGTACGTGAGGGCGAGGAAGAACTGCGTGAACCCGATGACGAGAGCCGTGGCCCCGAGGACATGCAGCTCGACCAGTCCGGCCGGGAGGTGCGTGAAGTACTGGGTGTATCCGACGGCGGCCTGTGCCACCAGGACGACCACGAGGATCCGGGCCGCCCGACGCACCCGCTCGGGAACGTCCATGGCATGAAGGGCCACGGCCAGCGCCAGGGTGATGCCCACCAGAAAGACAGCCAGGGAGGAGTGGAGTTCGGCCATATCTCGCAGCGCCACGGGGAGGCGTTTGGCGGCAACCTGGCCCTGCGCCGATCCCGCGTGCGGCCCCGCACCGGTGGTGGCCGATCCGGCTGCCAGCACGAACGAAAACAGGACGAGAGACCCCCGGGCGAGGAGCAGGACCGGCCGAGGGACCACGAGCTGCCCCGACCCCGTCGAGTAGTCGCGGCTGGACCGGTGCAGGAGCACCACGGCGTCGACCACGAGGGGGACTGACGCCAGGAAGTGGACCATGACCAGGTAGGGGTTGAGCTTGGTGTAGACGACGATGCCGCCCATCACGGCCTGCAGCACGACGCCGGCCACCAACCCAAAGGAGAGCCAGACGAGGTCGCGGCGATAGGGACGCCGGCGGAGGGCGGCCAGCACGGTGGCGGCCACCACGATGGTGAGCACCACGGTGATCATGCGGTTGCCGAACTCGACCAGGGAGTGGAATTGCAGGGCCGGCGTCAGGTGGCCGGTGGTGCAGTCCGGCCAGTCCGAGCAGCCGAGACCTGAGCCGGTCAGACGAACGGCCGCCCCGCTCACCACGATGAGCGAGACCATGACCAGCGAGGCCACGCAGAGCTGGTGGAACCGTTGCGTCGAGACGGTGGGCAGCCGGGACGCCCGGGTGCTGCTGGAGGTGGGGCCGGGTCCGGACACTCCGGGCCATCGTACCGGCGCCTTCGGGGGCCTCAAAGAGGTGGACTGGGCCCGACTGGACGGTCTGGTCCCTCGCCGGTCTGCGCCGTAGGCTCTGGGCGATGGCACTCCAGGCCCCCGCGCTGCGCGGCGTCCGAGCCGGTGGGGCCCGCCTCAGTGCGTACGTCGCCCTCACCAAGCCGCGCATCATCGAGCTGCTGCTGGTCACCACCCTGCCCACCATGGTGGTGGCCGAGCGCGGCCTTCCCCCGCTGGGACTGGTGGTGGCCACGCTGGTGGGGGGCGCCCTGGCCGCCGGAGGGGCCAACGCCATCAACATGGTCGTCGACCGGGACATCGACCGCGTCATGCACCGGACCCGCAACCGGCCGCTCGTTACCGGCGCCGTCACCCCCCGCGCCGCCCTCACCTTCGCCCTGGGACTGGAGGCGGCCGCCTTCGTCGAGCTGTGGTTGGCCGTCAACCTGCTCTCGGCCGTCCTGGCCGTCTCGGCCACGGCCTTCTACGTCTTCGTGTACACGCTGTGGCTGAAGCGGCGCTCCTCGCAGAACATCGTGATCGGCGGGGCGGCCGGCGCCGTTCCCGTACTGGTGGGGTGGGCGGCGGTCACCGGTTCGCTGGCCTGGCCGCCGGTCGTGCTCTTCGCCATTATCTTCATCTGGACGCCGCCGCACTTCTGGGCGCTGGCCGTGCGGTATCGCGAGGACTACGAGGCGGCCGACGTGCCCATGCTGCCGGTGGTGGCCTCGATGCGGCGGACCACCGGGGAGATCCTCGTCTACACGGTGGCGCTGGTGGCGACGACCCTGCTCTTCGCGCCGGTGGCCGACATGGGCCTCCTCTACCTCTTGAGTGCTGCCGTGCTCGGTGCGGTCTACATCGCCATGGCGGCTCGGTTGTGGGGCCGGGCCCGCCGGGACCTGGCCACCACCGCCGACGCCATGCGGCTGTTCAAGTACTCGATCACCTACCTCACCTTGTTGTTCGTCGTGATGGCCGCCGACGTCCTCGTCCGGTATCACTGATGGCGGAGGCGGGGGCCGGGACACCCGCCGTGGCCTCGCTCGATCCCGACCCGTCGGCTGACGTGAGCGACGGCGCGGGTATGGGCGGCCCGGATCAGGGTCCCCCCGAACCCCCTCCGGCCCAACCCCGGCGACCGCGTCGGATCTTCCTCGTGGTCGGGGTGGTCCTGGCGGCCGGGTTGGCCGTCGGGCTGTTCACCAGCGTGGGCACCCACACCTCGACAACCCGACCCGAGGCCGGCAGCCCCGTGCCCGGCTTCTCCCTCCCCCGACTGGGGGGAGGCTCGTCGGTGGGGGTGCCGACCGATGGCGGGGGGAACGGCCGTCCCGCCGTGCTCCTCTTCTTCGCCAGTTGGTGCGGGCCGTGCCAGAGCGAGATCCCGACCCTGGCCGCCGTCTACCACCACCAGCAGGCCGACCACAGCCGCCTGGCCCGCGTGGCCCTGGTGGGGATCGATGGCGACGACGGGACCTCGGCCGCCGAGCACTTCGTGCACACCTCGGGGGTGACCTTCCCCGTCGGCGTCGACCGGCGCTACACGGTGACCGAGGGCCTCTTCTACTTCACCGGTCTGCCCGAAGCGGTTTTCGTGAACAAGGACGGCTCCATCGCCGCCATCCACTACGGCGCGCTCAGCTCGTCCCAGCTGACCCAGTGGGAGCAGCGGCTGCTGACATCGGGCTGAGCCGTTCGGTGGCCGGCGGTCACTCCCAGCGGAAGGTGAGGGCGGCGGCCAGCGGGGCGGCGATCGCCCATGCCGCCAGCACCGCCCAGGACCGGGCCGGGACCGACGTGCCCGCCCCGAGGGCGGCGTGCAGGCCGTCGGAGAGGGCGGCGGCCGGGAGCGCCCGGGCCACGGCCTGGAGGGCGCCGGGAAGCTTGGCCACCGGCACGATCATGCCGCCCAGCAAGAGGAGGACGAGGTAGAGGCCGTTGCAGGCCGCCAGGTTCACCTCGGCCCGGAGCACCCCGGCCAGGAAGAGGCCGATCCCACCGAAGGCCACCGTGGCCAGCAGGGCCACCCCCAGGGCCTCGCCCACGGCCGGCCCGGTGCTGCCCACCCCTCCGGGGTGCCACCCCAGGCCGTAGCCGACCGGCACCAGCACCGCGGCCTGCACCACCTCGACGAGCAGGACGGTGGCGATCTTGGCGCCGAGGAGGCGCGGCCGGCCGAGCGGGGTCGACCCCAACCGCTTCAAGACGCCGTAGCCGCGCTCGAACCCGGTGGCGATCCCGAGGGACACCATGGCCGTCGACATGATGGCCAGCGAGAGGATGCCCGGGACGAGGAAGGCCACAGGCTCGGTGGTGCCGGTCGGGAGCACGTGGACGGTCGAAAAGAAGACCAAGAAGACGACGGGGATGCCGATGGTGAGGAGCAACGTCTCGCCCCGCCGCAACGTCATCGAGGTCTCGGCCCGGACCTGGGCCGCCAGCGCGCTCACCGGCGCCTCCGTCGTGCGGGCGGGAGCGGCGCGTCGTCGCTGGTCTCGAGGGGCTCACCGACAACCGCCAGGTAGGCCTCCTCGAGGGTCCTCCCCGCTCGCAGGTCGGTGAGGGTGGCGTCGCGGTCGGCCAGCCAACCGGCCAGCCGCGCCGTGAGGATGGGGGTCGCCTCGGCGTCGATCCGGTAACGGCCCGGAGGGCCCTCGGTGACGGCGGCCCCGAGGACCTCGCCCAGGGCTGCCACGTCGAGCCCGGCCGGGGCACCGAAGGAGACGACGGCTGCCTCGCTGTCGCCCCCGGCAGCCAGGGCGGTCGGGGTGCCCGAGGCCACCGCCCGCCCCCGGTGGACGATGACCACCCGGTCCGCCATCCGCTCGGCCTCGCCGAGCTCGTGGGTGGTGAGGACGACGCAGGCGCCGCGCCCGGCCAGGCCGGCCACGACCTCGCGCACGGCGAGCCGGCCCACCGGGTCGACGCCGGCGGTGGGCTCGTCGAGGAAGACCACGTCGGGGCGCCCCACCAGCGCCAGCGCCAGCGAGAGCCGCTGCTGCTCGCCGCCGGAGAGGTGACGCCAGGGCGTGGCGGCCACCTCGCGCAAGGACACCAGATCGAGCAGTGCCTCGGTGTCCTCGGGGTCGGCGTAGTAGGCGGCGAAGAGCTCGAGGACGCGGCGCGGCCCCAGCATCGGGTAGACGCCTCCCCGCTGCAGCATGACGCCGATCCGCGGGGCGAGCGCCCGGTGGTCGGGGCCCGGGTCGAGGCCGAGGACCCGCACGCGCCCGCCGGTCGGGCGCCGGTAGCCCTCGAGGGTCTCGACGGTCGAGGTCTTTCCCGCCCCGTTGGGCCCGAGGATGGCGAGGACCTCCCCGGCGTCGGCATGGAGGGTCAGGCCGTCCACCGCAGTGGTCGTCCCGTAGCGGACGACGAGGCCGTCGACCTCGACCGCGGGGGTCCGCCCCTCGGTGCGGCCAGGCGTGGGGGGACGGGCCGACATCGGCCTGCACGCTACCGTTGGCGCCGGAATGATCGACATCCGAGCGGTGCGTGACGATCCCGGCGCGGTCAAGACCGCGCTGTCCCGCCGTGGCGTGGAACCGGCCGACGTCGACCGGCTGGTGACGCTCGACGCCGAGCACCGCACCCGGCTGGCCCGGCAGGAGTCGATGCGGGCCGAGGTGAAGGCCATCTCACGGCAGGTCGGCGAGGCTCGCAAGGCCAAGGACAGCGCACGCGCCGACCAGCTGACCGAGGAGAGTCGGCGGCTGGGAGCCGACGAGCGCGCCGCCGCCGCCGAGGCCGATGCCCTGGCCGAACAGGTGCGCTCCGCACTCCTCCACCTGCCGAACCTCCCCTCGGAGGAGGCGCCCGACGGCGCCGGGCCCGAGGACAACCTGGTGGTGCGCGAATGGTGGCCCGGCATCGAGCAGGGCACCCCGTGTCCGGAGCCGTCCGAGCACCAGCGGGTGCCGCACTGGGAGGTCGGCGAGGCCCTCGGCATCCTCGACATGGCCGGCGGTGCCCGCCTGGCCGGGTCGATGTTCCCCCTCTACCGCGGCGCCGGGGCCCGGCTGCTGCGTGCCCTCACGTCCTTCGCCCTCGGCCGTCACGCCGACGGCTACGAGGAGATCCGACCGCCCACGCTGGTCCTCACCGAGACGATGACCTCGACCGGACACCTGCCCAAGTTCTCCGACGACGCCTACCACATCGAGCGCGACGACCTCTGGGCGATCCCCACGGCCGAGGTGCCGCTCACCTCGATGCACCGCGACGAGATCCTCGACGAGGCGGCCCTCCCCGTGCGGCTCACCGCCGCCACCCAGTGCTTCCGCCGGGAGGCCGGGTCGGCGGGGCGCGACACCCGCGGCCTCCTCCGGGTGCACGAGTTCGAGAAGGTGGAGCTCTTCGCCTACGCCAAGGCCGAGCAGGCCCCGTCGGTCCACGCCGACATCCTCGGACGGGCCGAAGGGCTCCTGCGCGACCTGGGCCTGCGCTACCGAGTGCTCGACCTGTGCTGCGGGGATCTCGGGACATCGTCGGCGCGTACCTTCGACCTCGAGGTGTACGCGCCGGGCAGTGACCGCTGGTTGGAGGTGTCCTCGGTCAGCTGGTTCCGCGACTACCAGGCCCGGCGGGCGAACGTTCGGTACCGCCCCACGGGCGGGGGTTCGCCGCTCCTGGTGCACACGCTGAACGGGTCGGCCCTGGCTTGGGCCCGCATCTGGGCGGCCCTCGTCGAGGTTGGCCGCCAGCCCGACGGTTCGGTCCACCTCCCCGAGTGCCTGGCCCCGTGGCTGGGCGAGACCGTCGTCCCCGTGCCCTGATCGGCGGCACGCCACCGGTCCCGGCCGTCAGGTGGCCGTGGCCTCCGCCAGGGCGTCGAGCTGCTGTTCGGTGCCAACGCTGATCAGCACGTCGCCCGGCTCGATCGCCGCTTCGGGCGACGGGTTGGTCAGGAAGGTCCCGTCCGGACGCCGGATGGCCAGCACCAGCGCTCCCGTCCGGTCGCGCAGGTGGGCGGAGCGCAGGGAGTTACCGGCCAGCGCCGAGTCATCCGAGACCGTCACCTCCCCGAGCCGGAAGAGCAACGACCCGTCGTGCATCACGACGTCGACGAAGTCGACCACGTGGGGTTGGACCACGAAGGAGGCCATGCGGTCACCGCCCAGCTGCTGGGGATTGACCACTCGGTCCGCCCCGGCCCGGACCAACTTGGGCCCGGAGGATTCGTTGCGGGCCCGGGCGATGATCTGCAGGTCGGGCCGCATCGATCGTCCCGACACCGTGACGAAGAGGTTGTCCGAGTCGGTGTCGAGGGCCGCGACCAGGGTGTCGGCACGCTCGATGCCCGCCCGCAGGAGGACCTCGTCGTCGGTGACGTCACCGCCCACGGTGGGATAGGGCACCTCGGCCAATCGCTGTGCGTCCCGGTCGACGACCACGACGTCACGGCCGGCATTTGCGAGGAAGCGCGCCACTTCACGTCCGACGCGGCCCCAGCCGCAGACGATGACGTGGTGTCGCATCCGATCGATGTCGCGGGTCATGCGTCGTCTCCTTACAGCGTCTCGCATGTGGCCTTCGACCAGCAGCTCGAATCCGGTCGTGAACGTGTAGAGCGCGGTGCCCACTCCGAGAAGGATGAGCACGATGGTGAACGCCTTGCCGGCCTGGGAGAGCGGATGGGGGCTGTTGAACCCCACCGTGGTCACCGTGGAGACGGTCTGGAAGACGGCGTTCAGGAAACTGAAGCCCAGGAGCAGGTAGCCGATCGTCCCGGCCACCAGGACGAAGGCCAGCGCGCCGAGGGCAATCCATACCCTCCGAAAGGGGTCCCGCACCCGGCTCATTATGGTCGAACCTCGGTGCCGGCCCTCGTTGTGGGTTCAGTCCGATCCCGGGTCGAAGCGGTAGCCGACCCCGCGCACGGTGGTGATGAGCTTTGGCGACGAAGGGTCGACCTCGATGCGCGACCGCAGCCGCTTGATGTGCACGTCGAGGGTCTTGGTGTCGCCGATGTAGTCGGTGCCCCACACGCGATCGATGAGCACGTCCCTGGTGAGCACTCGACCGGCGTTCTCCACCAGCAGCCGGAGCAACTCGAACTCCTTGCGTCGGAGACGCACTTCCTCCCCCCGCACGTGCACCCGGCGCTGGTCGAGGTCGACCCGGACGTTCCCCGCCTCCCAGGTCGACTCCTCGTCACTCACGGCGCGCCAGGATCCGGACCGCTCCTCGGGGGTGGGCGACATGCGGCGCATCACGGCACGCATCCGGGCCACCAGCTCTCGGAGCCGGTAGGGCTTGGTGACGTAGTCGTCCGCCCCGACCTCGAGGGCGACCACCGTGTCGATCTCGGCCCCCTTGGCCGTCACCATGATGATGGGCACGTTCGACCGGGCCCGGATGGCGCGGCAGACGTCGATCCCCGAGAGCTTGGGCAGCATCATGTCCAGCAGCACCATGTCGGGGGCGGCTTCGTCGAAGAGCTGCAGGGCCTCGAGGCCGTCGCGGGCAACCGACACCTTGAAGCCCTCGTGGCCCAGGCCGACCACGAGGGCGTCGACGAAGGACTCCTCGTCTTCGGCCAACAGGACGGTGATCGGGCGGCCGTCGTTGGCGCCGGGAGCGGAGCGCGGCGTCATTACCCCGAGTGTTCCGCATAGACGGGGAGCACGAGGGTGAAGGTCGAGCCCTCGCCCTCCCGGGACTCGACGTCGACCCACCCCTGGTGGTTGTTGGCCACGTGGCGGACGATGGACAGACCGAGTCCGGTACCCCCGGTGTCGCGGCTCCGGCCGTGGTCCACGCGGTAGAAGCGCTCGAAGATCCGCTCGAGGTCGCGAGCGGGGATGCCGACGCCGTGATCGGCCACCGACAGCCGAACGGTGTCGTGGACGACCTGGCGGGCCGGCACCTCGCCCCGATCGATGGGGGCTGTCTCGTCGTACGGCGTCCCACCGTTGTCGCCTTGCGGTCCGAGGGCGTCGTAGCCGTTGACGTCACCGAAGCCCGGCAGGGGCGTTGCCGCCGGTGCGGTGGAGCCGACGGCGGCGTTGGCCACCGCGCCGGGCTGGCCGACGGGGACCATCGATTCGAGACCGCCGTCGCCACCTGACTCCAGCACGTGAGCGATGACGCCTGAGACGGTCACCGCGCTGTGGTCGTAGGAGTAGGTGATGGCGTTCTCCAAGAGCGCGTGCATGGCCGAGACCAACTGTCGCCGGTCCCCGAGCACCGACACCTGCGGCTCGGGCTCCACCAGGACGATGGTGATGCCCCGCTGGTCGGCGGTGGCCCGTACCCGCTCGACGGCCTCGGCCATTACCAGGTCGACCAGCACCGGCTCGCGCGGCGGCGCCTCCTCGGACTCGATGCGGCTCAGGTCCAAGAGGTCGTCGATGATGCGGCTCACCCGGAAGGCCTCGGTGTGGATCCGGCTGGCCAGCCGCTGCGCCACCTCCACGTCGGGTTCGGAGATGAGGGTCTCAGCCAGCAGACCCAAAGCGCCCATCGGCGTCTTCAGCTCGTGGCTCACGTTGGCCACGAAGTCGCGGCGGATCTCCTCGAGCCGGCGGCGCTCCGACACGTCCTCGATGATGGCGATCACACCGAGAGGCCGACGTCCGTCGTCGATCACCTGGGCTCGCACGGTGAGGGTGCGGCGGGGCGGGCCGTAGAGGTCGAGGGTGCGCTCGGCTGTTCCTTCGTGCCAGGCGTCTTCGAGCAGTTCGGTGACCGCCTGTGCGGCCAACGCGTCGCCATGCCGACTGGTCATGAGGCCGTTGGCGCGGGCGTTTCGGTAGATGACCGTGCCGTTTTCGTCGCAGAGCACGACCCCCTGGGGGAACGAGTCGAGGGACCGGCGAAGCCTGATGGTGTCGGCGCTCGACTCCGCCACCGCTTGCGTCGCCGCCCCCGTGACTTGCTCTAGGTAGGCGAGCGCCGTCTCGATGCCGCTGTCGTCGGGCGGCGGGTCGATGCCCAGCCTGGTCCCCAGGGCGATCAGCCGCTGGCTGAGGGCCCGGCGCCCTGCCCGCCGGCCGAGGAGGGCGGCCACGACCGCCACCAAAACCAAGGCCGCCCCGGCGATGGCGTACTGCGCGGCCGCCGGAAGACCGGTGGACGTGGCCAGCACCGTCCCGTTGGCCACTCCCGTCACCTGCCCAGCATGACAGGGCCTTGCATCACCTGCGAGCCGGGGAGGTGCCGCTCTCCACCACGAGATCTCATCGGTGGGGCCATCATAGAAAATCATGAAGTTCTATGAAACATCTTGTCATGCCACGGACGAGAAATTAGCCTGACGCGTCCGGTCACGGGGAGGCCCATGACCGGTGAGAGGAGTGGTGATGTTCCTTCCGATCGATCCAGCGGTGGTCGCCGGCACCCATCTGCCGCACGCCTTGGGGATGGCCATCCCATCAGGACCGGGTCCGTTTGTCCGCCTTGTGTCCACAACACCGGTGGGGCTCCAGGAGAACCCGTCGAACCTGCCCGGTGGCGGCGCCCTCCAGACCCTCACCAACGGGATCGGTGGGTGGGCCCTCATCTTGTCGCTCGTGGGTTTGGTGGTCGGCGCGGCGGCGTGGGCGCTCGGATCGCATTCGCAGAACTATCAACAGTCGTACGTCGGCCGTAAGACGGTCCTGGTCTCGGGTTTGGCCGCCCTCTTGATCGGTGCGGCCCCGGGAATCATCAACTTCTTCTTCCACACGGGACAGACGGTTCGTTGAGCGGTGCCGACTTTGGGGGCGTCGCCGAGCCCGTGGCCCGCCGCGTCAGGTCGAAGGGGGCACGGTGAGCGCCCATGTGGTGATTGCGGTCACGCCGTGCACAGGACCGCTCGCCCCGGTGTGCTCGGTCGCCGGGGGCGTCGGGTCGGGACTGCTGAACTCGGGGGTGGGGGGCGTGCTCGGCGCGCTCTCGACCTGGGTGGCAGCCGGTGCCTCGTGGCTGCTCTCGCAGATCGGCGGCGTGCTCTCGTCGACGACGTCCATCGACCTCGGCGCCAACTGGTTCGCCAGCCACTACCGGACCATGGCCGCGCTGGCGGCCGTGGTGCTGCTGCCGTTGTTGCTCCTCTCGATCATCCAGGCCGTTTATCGGCAGAGCGCGGCGGCCCTCCTGCGGATCGTGGCGGTGCAACTACCACTGGCCCTCGTGTTGGCCGCCGTGGCTGTCGAGCTGGTGCAGCTCTCCCTCTCGGCCACCGATGCCCTCAGCTCCACGATCGCCGCGGGTTCGGGCAACGACGTCGAGCAGGTCTTCTCGACGGTGGCAAGCACCCTGTCGACCCAGTCCGCCGTCGGGCCGGCCCCGGCCTTCGTCGTGCTCCTCGGCGCGCTCCTCGTCGCCGTCGGCGCGCTCTTGCTCTGGCTCGAACTGCTGGTCAGGGCAGCCGCCGTCTACGTGGCCGTACTCTTCCTTCCACTGGGACTGGCCAGCCTGGTGTGGCCGGCGGTCTCCCACTGGTGCCGCCGCCTCGTCGACACGCTGGTGGCCTTGGTGCTGGCCAAGTTCGTCATTGTTGCCGTCTTGTCGCTGGCCGCCAGTGCCCTGGCCGCGGGGACCGGCACAGGGTTCAGCTCGGTACTTGGCGGTGGCGCCTTGCTCCTCCTGGCCGCCTTCACTCCGTTCACCTTGCTCCGTCTCGTCCCCGCGGTGGAGGCCGGCGCAGTGCACCAGCTGGAAGGGGCCCGACAACGCGTGGCGCACGCGGCCGGGTCGACGCCACGATCGGCCGCCAACCTGGCCCTGCGTCACGCCAGAGAGTCGTCGTTTGCGACGGGTGAGCCGGGGACCGGCCTCGGCTCGGACTACGAGCCGCCCGGTGCAGACGCCGGCGTTCCCGCCTCGCGCACTGGCGGGTCCGGAGGAGGCGGCGGCAGCGGAGGAGCAGGCCCGCCCCCGGGCCCAGACAGTCCCGATGGGGGCGGGATCCAGATGTGGCGCGGGACGCCCCCTCCCGACTTCGACGAGCCGGGGTCCACGAAGGCCCCGGGGCGCCCGGCGGCGACCATCCTCGACCCCACCGGGAGAGGCCCGATCCCGCTGTGGGGCGGGCCGATCCCCGAGCTCGATGGCGAACAGGGGTCGGCTTCGGCGCGGGACTCGCGGACCCCTCGCGGGTTCCGCCACGACGCCATGGGCCCGGTCCTCCTGTCCAGCCCTCCGGACGAGAGCGGCGTCACCAGGGGGCCGGGCGGACGTCCCGATGGGGAGCAGACCGGTGGCGCCTGAGGGCGCCCGGTACCGGTTCGGGCCCCTCGAGCGGCGGGGGCTGGTGGCCGGATGGCGTGGCGGACAGATCGGTTCGGTGGCCGGCGGGCTGGTCGTGGCGGTACTGGCCCTCCGATCACACCCGACGCCCGGGACGGTGGCGGTGGCCGTCGTCACGGTGCTCGGCGGCATCGCCTTCGCCTGCTGGCCGATCGGCGGGCGCACCGGTGAGGAGTGGCTCCCCACGGTGGCTCGCTGGGAAGGTGGCCGGCTGAGCGGCTCTCGCTGGTACCGCACGGTGGCCCCGGGTGCGGGCCACCGCCTCGGGGCGGGAGGGAAGTCACCGCACCGGCGACCCGTGGTTTCCGGTCACGGGCATCGCCGCCGACCGGGCCCCGTCGGGCCGTTCGGCGATCTCGATCTCCTGGTGGCCGGCGGTCCGTCGCGCCCAGCGTGCGGGGTCGTGGTCGACCGCCGGGCTCGGACGTACACCGCGGTCCTCTCCCTTCGCGGGCACAACTTCGCCCTGCTCGACGCGACGGAGAAGGAGCGGCAGGTCGGCCGGTGGGCCGGCGTTCTGGCCTCGCTGGCCCGAGCGGGGTCGTCGGTCCATCGCGTGCAGTGGTTGGCCACGACCGTCCCCGACGACGGCCACGGTGTCCGCCACCACCTGGCCGAGCGCGCCGTCCTCGACGACAAGGAGACGGCCCGGCGGTCCTACACCTCGCTGCTGGACGGCGCCGGCGCCAGGACCTGCCGGCACGAGACCCTGCTGGCCGTCCAGATCTCGGCCACGGCCAAGGGGGGCAGTGCGGCGCGGGCCGCGGGACGTGGCCACGCTGGCGGCTGCGCCGCCGTGCTGCGAGAAGCCGACGCTCTCCGTCGCGCCCTGGGCGAAGCGGACGTGGTGGTCGACGGGCTCCTCGCACCGGCGCAGCTGGCGGAGGTGCTGCGGCGGAGTGGCGAGGCCGGGCCGATCTCGAGAGCCCCGACCGCGGCCGACGGACCCGGTGAGTCCGGGTCGGCGGGGGACGTGGTGCACCGACTGGCGTCCTCGGGGAGTCCATGGCCGATGGCCACCGAGGCGGAATGGGGATGTATGCGTATCGACGCCCTCTGGCATGCCACGTACTGGATCTCGGAGTGGCCGAGGGTCGATGTCGGCCCCGACTTCCTGGCCCCTCTCTTGCTGGGGTCGTCGCGGCGCACGGTCTCGGTGGTGATGGAGCCCCTCGCGCCCGAGCTGGCGGTTCGCCAGGTCGAGCAGGCCCGCACCGCCGACCTGGCGGATTCGGAGTTGCGCCGTCGCGGCGGGTTCCTCGCCACGGCCCGACGGGCACGTGAAGAGGAGCTCGTCACCCGCCGCGAGGAGGAGCTGGCCGACGGCCATGCCTCTCTACGGTTCTCGGGGTACGTGACGGTGACCGCCTCCTCGCGTGAGCTGCTCGAGGGGGCCTGCGAGGAGACCGAGCAGGCGGCAGGCCAGTGTCGGCTGGAGCTCCGGAGGCTCTACGGGGACCAGGACCGAGGGTTCGCCACCAGCCTCCCGCTGTGCCGGGGCTTGTCCTGACCCGACCTTGCCACGACGGCCGCAGGCGTGCGTATGCTGCCGTCCGAGCACCCGAGGCACGAGAGGGGACCGACATGGCGAACGAGTGGGGACCGCTAGGACCCCTGGCCGGGGAGTGGGAGGGCGAGGGTGGCCTGGACACCGCCTTTTCCCACACCAAGAACGAGGTGCTCGGCACCCCGTTCTTGGAAAAGTGCACGATGAAGCCGTTCGGGCCGGTAGACAACGGGAGCCAGCACCTCTACGGCCTCGACTACCGCTCGGCCATGTGGCGGGGCGACGAGGAGAACCCCTTCCACACCGAGGTCGGGTACTGGCTCTGGGACGCCGCCACCGGCGAGGTGCTGCGGTGCTTCGCGGTGCCGCGGGGGATCACCACCTTGGCCGGGGGCACCGCCGGGGCGGACGCCACCAAGTTCACGATGGAGGCGGCCCTGGGTGCGCCGCAGTACACGATCGGGGAGAACAAGTACCTGGCGGCGAAGGCCAGCACCGTCCACTACACGGTGACCATCACCACCGGTGAGGACACCTGGTCCTATGACGAAGCGACGACCTTGCGGATGAAGGAGTTCGACGAGCCCTTCCTCCACACCGACCACAACACCCTGCATCGGGTGGGCTGACGGGCATCGCTCAACCGATGGCCGCCGCCACCTCGGCCCGGTGCCGGGTGGCCCAACCCGGGCCGCGCACGACGTAGGAGAGGCGCTCGGTCCAGCTCTTGGAGGCGGCCACATCGCGTGCGATGTCCGCGTACTCGTGGCCGGCGATCCTCGCCGGGTCAAAGGTGTTGATGTTCTTGGTCAGGCCGTAGACGACAGGTTCACCCTCGGGCTCGAACGTTTTGAAGAGGCGGTCCCAGACGATCAGGATGCTGCCGTGGTTGCGGTCGAGGTATCTGCTGTTGGAGCCGTGATGGACCCGATGGTGCGACGGCGTGTTGAGGACCGCCTCGGGTGGGCCTAGCCGGCCCACGGTCTCGGTGTGAATCCAAAACTGGTAGAGGAGATTGACCCCCCTGGCCGTTTCAACCAGGGACGGTGAGATCCCCAACAAACAGAGTGCGCCGTAGGGGAGGAAGGTGCCAAGGGCCTCGGCCACTGGCTGACGCAAAGCGGTCGACAGGTTGTAGTGCTCGCTCGAGTGATGGACCACGTGGTATGCCCACATATAGCGGCTCTCGTGCATGAACCGGTGGTTCCAGTAGTAGATGAAGTCCCACCCGAGCACGGCGGCGGCGAGGGCGAGGGGCCCGCGGCCGAGGTCGGGGAGAAGGCGACGGCGCCAGAGCCGCTCGGTCGACGTGTACGACGCAAGTGCGGTCGTGATGGCCACGCCCCCAAGGGCGACCGCGGCCCCCCCACCCAGTGACGCCACCTTGGCGGCTGCCGCGATGCGTCGTTCGCGGTCTTGGTCGGGGTTCCTCGCCGACCCGTTGAGCGACACCGCGGCTACCTCTGCAACGCGCGCTCGGGTCCGCCCTGAACGCCGGACCATCGCGTCAGCGGCGGTGGTGGCGAGTGCCGCCGCCGCGGCGGCCCCCACAAGGACCCTGGCGTAGCGGCCGCGGCCAGGAGTGATTGGACGGAGCAGCCGAGGCACCACCAAGGGGGCCAGCAGGCTCATCGTCCCCATGGTGAGGCTGGCCCGGGTGTCTCGCCGCTCGTAGTTACCGGCGGTCGGCCCCGAGACGGCGGCGCGCCGCTGCAGGCGCCGGTACTCGAGCGCCATGGCGCCGAAGTAGAAGGGCACGGCCAGGACGGTCAGGTCCCTGGTCGGCCGGACACGTTCGCCCATCTGACCATTGTGCGTCCCGAGATCCGCAGCGTCGAACGGTGACGTCCAGGCCCTGGTGGTGGACGAGGCGTGGGCTGTGCGTACCCAGACAGCGGACAAGGGCTACTGCCGGGTCGGTCGGACGGAGGAGCGTTTGCTTTCGGCAACGCCCCGCACTTGGATTCACTCCCAGGTCGGCACGTCGACCCAGGCCAGCCCATTAGGTCGATCGTCGAAGCTGATGCAGGTAGGGCCACTCCCTCATGGGCGTGACGGCGGAGGGTCCTTGAGTGATTGCCGTTATGGTGAATCGCATCGAAGAGCAAATCGAGTCCAGCGATGGCGGTCCCCCTTCGGGTTCGATCTTCGCGGGCACAGAAGCGACGGTCTCCTATGCGGGAAGTGTTACCCCAGCGATGGCTCTCGTCTTGGAGCTGGCGGTAGCCACGATCGAGGGGTGTGCCTTCGCCACTCTCTTGGGCATCGACGGAGCCGAGGCGTCATCGGCGACAAACACCGATCCACTCGGTGGAGTGCTGGACCTCCAACAGGTCCGGACCGGCGAGGGCCCCTGTCTTGACGCCGCAAACGATCAGCACATCGTCTATGCCGAAGATCTGTCGACGTGCTCCGGGTGGCTTACGTTCGCACCAGTGGCCGTTGCCGCGGGCGTGAGGTCCATCCTGGCCCTCCCTCTTCTTGGCAGCGGGCCCCCCACCTCCCTCAACCTTTACTCTCATCTTCCCAGCGCATTCGGCGCCGTCGATCGTGCACGGGGGGTGCTCCTGGCTTCACTGGTTGCCAGTACCCGGTCGGCCGCCCAGGTCCATGAGGACGACGAGGCCTTGGTGGCCAACCTGCACGCAGCGCTAGGCACGCGAGAGCTCATAGGCCAGGCCGAAGGGATCCTCATGGAGCGAGATCGGATCACTGCAGACCAAGCCTTCGACGTCTTGCGGAAAGCTTCCCAGCACCTCAACGTGAAACTCCGTGAAGTGGCCCAGAAGTTGATCGACACGGGAGAGGAACCCGAGACCGGAGGGTCCTAAGAGGGACGCCGGTAGTGCGTCCAGAGCGCGACGCAGTCTGGGTGGCAGGCAGGCCCGGCCCGGTCAGAACGAGACGGTCGCTCGGCGGCGGTCGAAGTTCGATCGACAGAGCTCGGGATTCGATCAGCCAGTGCTCCTCGCGGTGCCGCGATGGTTGGGGAGCGCGTCCAAGAAGTGCGGTCTCGGCGGTCTCGGCAGGAGCGATCGGAAGGAGCGCTACTCGTCGGCGGACACGTTCCACTCATCTGCGTAGGGGACGGGATGATTCCCACCCAGCTCGACAAATCTCTCGTTTAAAGCGTGAGCGATGACATCGTGTTCGTGCGGAGAAGCCGTGATTGCTCCGTACATGATGGCTTCGAGCTCGAATCCCGTACTCATCCCACCCAGCTCGAAATAGCGAAGCCACAATTCCGCGTGGGTGAGATCGGCTTCCATGCGGAAGAGGTCCAGTACGTTCGCCGCGGGCTCAGCCATCGGAACTTCCTAGGGATAGTGGACTCGCTTCCGAACGCAACGACAAGGTCGAGCGAACAATGCCCTCGGCCAGTTGGCGCATCGTTTCGTCGGTCCAGACCGAAGATCGCAAGAGGGTTGAGAAGGCCGTTGCCTCGTCAAAGCGGAATCGCTCCATCAGGATCCCTTGAGCCTGGGAGACGATTTCCCGTCCGCGCAGGGCCGAGGCGAAGCGAGCCGCAAACTCTGCGGTTGCGCTGATGCCGGCGCTTGTCAGGATGTTCGAGGTCTGGCTAGCGAAGACCGACGCGAGCTCCTGATCGGCGGGAGCAAAGGCCCCCTCGCTGCGTGAATAGATGTTGAGCGCGCCCACCGGCTTGTTCTGAGCCAGAAGCGGCGAGGAGAGAATGGAGTTGATTCCCAGCCGCATGGCCCGCGGGGTGAATTCGGGCCACCGAGTCTCAGAGGCCAAGGATTCAGCGTGGAACCAGCGCCCCTCGACTGAAGCGTCGACACATGGGCCCTCCCCGGTGGCGTACTGATCGGCGTCCATCTCGGAAATCGTGCCGTCGCTGGCTGCAACGGTCGAGAGAACGCCTTGACGACGCAGCGAGACGCTGACGCCATCAGCACCGCCTACCGTTGCCGTCGCCAGCGCGACCACGAGGCCCAGTGCACTGTCCACCAGCTGTCGGTCGGCAGGTAACTCCATGAGCGCCTGTTCCGGCGGCGTGGGTGCGCCCTTCGTGATGCCTTTTGAGAACATCTGTTGGCCTACGATCTGCTCGGAGCCGAGTCGGGCCGACAGGGCATCGGATTGCTCAACGCGGATCAAGCTGCCGGCGCCGGCGATCGCGAGGAGCCTGCGCAACTTCATCGAGGGCGACCGAACGGTCAGCGAACCACCCATAATTGCGCAGCGGCCGGCACAGTCGATGATCACCTGTAAGCCAGTGCCGTTGATGAACTCCAAGTGGGCTAGATCGAGCACCAACGATCGGTACCCCTGTTCGAGGAGAGATTCCAGCGCCGCCACGAACTTCGGTACCGTCTCTGAAGCGACCTCGCCAAACAATCGGACGACGACTTCTTCGTCAAAGCGGGTGATCTCGAGGGCGAGCATTGTCGGCTCGGTCATCGTGACCACGCCCTGCCATCGAGCGTCAGTGCCCATTTCATCGGAGGCGTGGGTGGGATCCAGTCCGCCGGACGAGCGATGCGCCGCCCCCGGCGACTTTCCTGGTCAGTGCGGTGGCACGTAGAAAGCTCGGGGAGGCTTTTTGTGTCAGACAGCGAGCCGAAAGGCACGATGACACGACCTTCTAATCTTGCGGCAGGCGCCAGGGCCACGCCACTCAGGACCCCTCGCTGTAGAAGGCAAGTAACAACCTACTCTTCTTCGGGGCCGATTGCCATATGAGCAAAAATGGCTTACGCACACATCGGCAGTTAAGCCGTCCTGCCCTCGACTTTTTGCCGTCGGCGACCCGGCGTTTTTTCACCTTGCAGCCGACGTGTGACTCAAACGTCTGCCAATGATCCTCGGCCACCTCACGAGGCCGGTGCAGTGGGTGGCGGCCGGGGACTTGATGGACGAGAGGGAGGTCCGTGACCTTCGTCGAGACCACTCCGCTCGCAGCGAACTTTCCCGCACTCCTCGACGTCGAGCGCCTCTTCGAGCCTCACACCTTCTGAGCCCGCTGAGCGGTTAGGGGGCGCGGCATCGCTGCGGTCCGGACCGTTCCGGGTCGATGCTGATTGCTTTGCTCGACGTCTGCTGTCACTACGCGAACTGAAGCTTGTGGCGTCCCCACTGTCCGGAGGGCCGCGCACGGGACCGCGGGTCCCGGCCCACCAGATCACCACCCGCAACCTCGGTGCCGCCTACCCGCTCGTGACGGAGTCGGGTCTTGGCCACCGCGGCGTTTTGGTCGGTCATGACCTGTTGGGCGGATCCTTCGTCTACGACCCCTTCGAGCTGTACGCCCAGGGTGTGCTCTCCAATCCCAACATGATCGTGTTTGGCCAGATCGGCCGGGGCAAGAGCGCGTTCGTCAAGACCTACCTGTGGCGACAGTCGGTGTTCGGGCGCCGGGCTTGGGTGGTCGACCCCAAGGGGGAGTACGGCGCCCTCGCTGCTCTCTGGGGAACGCCCCCCATCGCCCTGCGACCGGGCGGCGCGGTGCGACTCAATCCGCTGGACCCCGGCGCCGGTGCCGAGCCCATGACGACGGCCGAAGGCGGCTCGGGGGGCGAGGGAGCCGACGGTCGACAGGTCGAACTGCTGGCGTCACTGGCGGCAGCCTGCCTCGGTCGGGGACTCCTCCCTCGAGAGCGGGTGGCCGTCGACTTGGCGCTCGCCAGCGTTCACCGGCTGGGTCGGGTGCCGACCCTCCCGGCCGTGGTGGAGGCGATGCTCGAACCGACGACCGAGGCGGCCGCCGCCATCCGCACCAACCGGGCGACGCTGCTCGAGGACGGACGCGACGTCGCACTCGAGCTGCGTCGCCTGGTTTATGGCGACCTGCGAGGCATGTTCGACGGCCCGACGACGGAAGGCCTTGATCTCTCGGGTCCGCTGGTGGTCCTTGACCTCTCGGCGCTCTACAACTCCGCCGCCCTCGGCGTGCTCATGGCATGTGCCACCGCCTGGCTCCAGGCGACCCTTGCCCGTCAGAGCTCGGGCGACAGTTCCGGTGGCGTCCAGACCCTGGTGGTGGTGGACGAGGCGTGGGCTGTGCTCGCCAACTTGGGTGTGGCGCGTTGGCTGCAGGCCTCGTGGAAGCTCTCGCGCGCTTACGGGGTGGCGAACGTTGCTGTCCTCCACCGGCTGTCCGACCTCCAATCCGTGGGCGCGGCCGGATCCGAGCAGGTGGGGTTGGCGAAGGGACTGTTGTCGGACTCGGAGACCCGCGTCGTCTACGCCCAGCCGCCGGGGGAGGTGGCCGGAGCCGGCGAACTGCTCTCTTTGTCGTCGACCGAAATCGAGCTGCTGCCGCGCCTGCGACGGGGGGTCGCGTTGTGGAAGGTCGGTCCGAGGGCCTTCCTCGTCCAGCACCTCGTGGGGCCGATGGAGCGGTCGCTGGTCGACACTGACCGGGCCATGGTCCGGTGACGCTGCTGCACCCGAGCTGGTTCGGCCTCGTCCTGCTGGGAGCCGCCGGGGCCGTGCTCCTCTCCCTCGTGGGTGACGGCGGGCATCGCCGCGGCGCTGGGCCGAGCGCCGGCCCCCGAGGACGAGGGCGCCTTGGCGGCACGAGGAAGGCGGCCGGTGCTCGTCGGCCGGGCCCGATGTCCTTTGGCCAGGTGCCGAGGGGAGCCACCCATGCCGGTGCGGCCGGGTGGGCCACCCGCAGACAGCTTGGTCCGCTTGTGGTGCGAGGCGTCCCGCCGGGCCGGCTCGTCATCGGCACGTTGGCCGCACGCGGGGGTCGTCCGGGGAGGACGCTGCTGGCCGCCGAGGCGGCCCAGTCGGTGGCCGTGGTGGGCCCGACGCAGAGCGGGAAGACGACGGCCCTGGCGGTGCCGGCCATCCTCGGCTGGCAGGGTCCGGTCCTGGCAGCCAGCGTGAAAACCGACCTCTTGCGGGACACCGTGTCCTGGCGACGCCGGTGTGGCCGGGTGTGGTGCTTCGACCCCTCGGGGGCGACCGGCCTCCCGGCCAGCCGGTGGAGCCCGCTCCCGGCCTGTGCCACGTGGTCCGGGGCGCGCCGGGTGGCGTCCGACCTCACCGAGGTCGCGCACGGCTCGGGCACGACGGCCGACGGCGAGTTCTGGTACGCCACCGCGGCCAAGCTGCTGGCGCCGCTGTTCTTCGCCGCGGCCCAGGGCGGTCTCGACATGGGAGACGTGGTCCGTTGGGTCGACACCCAGGAGGTGGCCGAGGTCGTCGATATCCTCGAGGCAGCCGGCGTGGCCGAGGCGCTCCATGCGGCCCGGGCCACCTGGCAGCGTGACGACCGCCAGCGAAGCTCGGTCTACACGACGGCCGAGACCGTCCTCGAGCCGTTCGCGGAACCCGAGTCGGCGGCGCGGTCGCTCCAATTCTCCGACACCCCGCCCTACGGCACCCCGGCGGTGCCCGGGGTTCGGTCGTTCCCCTGGGCGGGCGAGGAGGAGGTGGACGCGACGGCACTCCTCGACGGGCCGAACACGCTTTACCTGTGCGCCCCGGCGCACGACCAGCGACGCCTGCGCGCCGTCTTCTGCGCCCTGGTCAAACAGGTGCTCGAAGTGGCCTTCGACCGCGCGGCGCGGCGCGGCCGCCCGCTCGACCCGCCTCTCCTGGTGGTCCTCGACGAGGCGGCCAACATCGCTCCGCTCGTTGACCTCGACGGCCTGGCGGCCACCTGCGCCGGCCACGGTGTCCAGCTGGTGACGGTCTGGCAGGACCTCTCACAGGTCGCCGCCCGCTACGGAGAGCGAGGGGCGACCGTCATCAACAACCACCGGGCCAAGGTCTTCCTTTCGGGGACCTCCGATCCGCGAACGCTCGACCACGCCAGCCATCTGGTGGGGGAAGAGGAGCTGCTCGTCCCTTCGGTGACCCGTGACCCGTCGGGATCGCGGACTGTGACGACCTCGCCGCTGCGCCGCCCCCTGCTCCCGCCCGAGGCGCTTCGCCAGCTGCCGGTGTCGAGCGGGGTCCTCGTCTACGGCTCGCTCCCGCCGGCGCGCCTGGCCCTTCGACCGTGGTTCCATGACGCCGATCTCGCCCGACGGGTCGGGGGCGGGCTCGACCCCGGACCCACCCTCAGAAGCGGCGGCCCCGCATGAGGGCCAGACTCCGCCATTTCCAGATGCAGTCGACGTCGTCGAGACCGGCCTCGCGCAGCCACCCGAGCTGGTCGCCCAGGCTGCTCAGGAGGTCCGAAGGGTCGTCCTGTGAACCCATCTCCTCGCGCCAGCGGGCGTGGAGGGCCGGCGTCGGGCTGGCCACGATGTCGAGGTTGGCCAGTACCCCGCCGGGCGAGAGCCGGTCGGCCACCTCGGCGAAGAGGGAGCGCTTACGGGTGTCGTCGAGATGGTGGAGGGCGAAGGACGACACCACCGCGTCGAAGGTCCCGGCGGTCGTCCCGCTCGCCGGGAGTGGTCGGTCGAGGTCGTGGTGCACGACCAACGCCAAACCCCCGAGCCGCGCCGTGGCGGCGGTGAGCATGGTCTCGGAGAAGTCGATGCACACAGCCTCGCTCCCGGGGTAGGCGGCCAGCAGGACCTCGGTCAACCGGCCGTCGCCGCACCCCAGGTCGAGTAGGCGGCCGGGCAGGCACCCTGTGAGGTCCCGGGCCAACACGGCCTCGCCTTCGGCCCGGTGGGGCACGTGATCGGCCCGGGTGAGGTAGCCGGCCGCGTGCTCGGGGCGATCCCAGAGGTTGGGCACGACAGATCTTGCCCCAGAAGGGCGCACCGCGGCACCGGGTTATAGGAGCGTCCCACTACCCACCGGTACGCTCGATCGTCGTGATCGCCTACGACCCCGGCGACCCCAGGGTGGCGAGCGATCCGTGGCCCCTCTATGCCGAGCTCCGGCTCCGAGCGCCCGTCCACCGCAGCCCCCGCGGGTTCTGGGTGCTGACCCGCCATGCCGACTGCCTGGCCCTCCTGCGAGACCGGCGGGCGTCCTCGGACGGGACCAAGGTTGACCCGGCGTCGGCCCCTGAGGGGTTCGCCACGTCGCGCGCCCGGCGGAGCGCGGTGACCGACGCCGAGAAGGACAACCGCCCGTTCTTGTTCCGCGACCCTCCCGATCACACCCGGCTGCGCGGGCTGGTTTCCAAGGCGTTCACGCCGCGCATGGTCGAAGAGCTGCGACCCCGCACGGAGGCGATCGTGAACGAGCTCCTCGACCGTGCTCTCGAGCGCGGGCAGATGGACGCCGTGGCCGACTTCGCCTACCCACTGCCGGTGCGCATCATCTGTGACCTCCTTGGTGTCCCGCCCGAGGACCACGACCGGTTCCAGGAGTGGTCGGCAGCCCTGGCCCGCGGTCTGGATCCCGACTTCCTGCTGACCGACGAGGTCCACCGACAGCGCCTGGCGGCGCTCGGGGCTTTTGCCGAGTACTTCTTCGCGCTCTTGGCCACCCGGCGCGCCCAACCGGGCCCCGATCTGCTGAGCCAGCTGGCCCTGGCCGAGGAGGCAGGGGACACCCTGACCGAAGGGGAGTTGCTGTCGACGGCCATCCTGCTCCTGGTCGCCGGCCACGAGACGACGGTCAACTTGATCGCCGGCGGTGTGCTGGCCCTGCTCGACCACCCCGACCAGCTCGATCGGCTCCGGGCCGACCCCACCTTGGCGCGCTCGGGCACCGAGGAGCTCCTGCGCTACGTCTCGCCGGTGCAGTTCACCGGCCGGACGCTGACCGGTCCCGTGGAGTTCGGGGGTCAACAGTTGCAGCGCGGTGAGTTCGTCGTTGTGCTCATCGGGTCGGCCAACCGTGATCCGGAGGTGTTCGACGATCCCGACCACCTCGACCTCGGCCGGGCCGACAACCGCCACTTGGGCTTCGGGTTCGGGCTTCACCACTGCCTGGGTGCGCCGTTGGCTCGGATGGAGACCCAGGTGGCCTTGGACGAGCTGGTGCGACGGGCCGGCACGATCGAGTTGGCCACCGACACCGTGACGTACCGGGAGAACGTCGTGCTGCGCGGGTTGGCCGAGTTGCCGGTCCGTCTCGGTGCCTCCTGACCGCGGTGGCGCTCGAGTACCCGGGGGCTGGCGGCCGCGGGCGTTAATGTCGCTGGGATGGGCGACGGGGACGCGGTGAGCGAGGGAACCGGCCATGACCACCCCTTCACCCTGTCCTTCGACATCGGCGGGACCGGGCTGAAGGGCTCGGTGCTCGACGCCTCGGGGGCCATGGTGGCCGACCGGGTGCGGGCGGCCACCACCTACCCCATGCCACCCACCGGCCACAACGGGCTCGTCCCGTCCTTGACGAAGCTGGCCCGTGCGCTGCCCGAGGCGGACCGGGTGTCGGCCGGCTTCCCCGGCATGGTGCGCAAGGGCATCATCTTGAGCGCCCCCCACTTCGTCACCGAGTCGGGTCCGGGTTCTGCGGTCGACCCCAAGCTGGTCTCGGCCTGGGACCAGTTCGACCTGGCGGCCGCCTTGAGCGAGGCGTGCGGCAAGCCGGCCCGGGTGGGCAACGATGCCGATGTCCAAGGACTGGCCGTGGTAGCGGGTAAGGGGCTGGAGCTCGTGGTGACGCTCGGCACCGGCACCGGCACGGCCGTCTTCCTCGACGGCCTGCTCCTTCCCCACCTTGAAGTCGGTCACCAGCCTTTCCGCAAGGGCGAGACCTACGACGAACAGCTTGGGGAACGGATCCGCAAGATGATCGGGGACCAGCGTTGGAACCGCCGTGTGCAGAAGGCCGTGGCCCAGCTCGACGCCCTCTTCTTCTACGACCACCTCTACATCGGCGGCGGCAATGCCCGGCGGGTGCGGCGCGACGACCTCGGCCACCAGGTCGACAAGACCACGGTGGTGGACAACTCGGCCGGCATCTTGGGCGGGATCAAGCTCTGGGAGGCCGGCCACCTGGGTGTCTGAGGCGGCGTCGGCCTCCTGACGCCCCTAGAGGCGGAGCAGCCAGGCGGCGTTGCCGCCCATCAACTTGTCGAGCGCCGCTCCCTCCAGCCGACCCGCTCCCCGGTGGACGGCGGCCAACGGGTCGGCCACTCCCTCGGCGTGGGGCCAGTCGCTCCCGAACATGAACATGTCCTCACCGACCTGCTCGACCAACCGCCCCGGTTGCTCGTAGGGGAGAGCGGCCACACGGACCTGGCGCTGGAAGTACTCAGAGGGCCGAAGCTCCAGCTGGCGGTAGGGGCCGCCGTGGCGCAGGGCGTAGAAGTCCGAAGCCCCGTCGATGTGGAGGAGGAACGTGGGCACCCAGCCGGCCGTCAGCTCGACCACGCCCATGCGCAGCTCGGGGAACTTGTCGAGCGTCCCGTTCAAGATGAGGTTGGCCAACGCCACCGCCGGTGCCGCCCACAAGAAGACCGAGTCGAGGAGGCGGTCGTCGGGGGCCGGGTCCCCGTCGTACCACGCGGGGTGCAGCGGACTCTCGAAGCTGGCGACGTGGAAGACCGGCGAGACGCCGTGTTCGCAGAAGGCCGCCCACACCGGGTCGAGGTCGGGTTGGGAGAGCGACTTCCCGTTGACCGGGGCCGGGGCGATCATGGCCAGCCGGAGACCGGACTGGGCCAGTCGGGCGATCTCGGCCACCGCCCACTCGGCGTCGGAGAGGTTGAGGTGGGCCACGGCGTGCAGCCGCCCCTTCCCGTCACTGGTGGCCGAGGCGGCCCACCGGTTGTAGGCGGTGAGGTTCGCCGCCATGGCCGCCGGGTCCGAGGCGAGGCGCTGCTCCCACATGAGGCCGAAGTTGGGGAAGAGGACCGCCGTCTCGAGCCCGAACCGGTCGAGCTCGTCCAGCCGGGCTGCCGGCGAGGCGTAACTGCTCGGCAGCAACTCCTCGTAGCTGGCCGGCGCGTCCTCCCCGCGGGCCATGCGCAGCCGGTTCTCCCCGACCTCCTCGGGGTGGCCCGGGTGCTGGACTTCCACCGGGCAGAGCAGCTCGCCCCGCCATGTCATCCAGGGCCACCCGTGCTCGTCGTCGCGGATCGACAGGGCGTCGTCGCGGAACGCGGGGTCGATATGGTCCGACCAGGTCGTCCTCGTCTCGAACAGGTGCTGGTCGACGTCGATGATCTGCGTTGCCATGTCCGGCCTCCCCGCCACCTTCCGGTGGACGGGGCCAGGGTAACGGAGGGGTGGGGTTCGGGCTACCCGCCGTTGCCGGCCGGGACGTAGGAGCGGCAGGGCTCGCCCCGCAGCGACGGGCACGCCGGCTGGGCATCGGGCGGGGTAATCCCGGGCACCACCGACAGCACCAGGGAGGAGGGGTCCGCCCCACCCAGTTGGACGGTGTCGGTGACATGGCCGTTGGTGTGCGGGCTGGCGAAGGCCCACTCTGGGCGTGTGCCGCCCGGTGCCTCGACCGTGATCCGGATGCGAGACCCGGTCCGGAAGGCGAAGGCGATCGGGTCGATCGGGATCCGCACCAAAGTGAACGTGCCCTTGGGCAGGGGGCTGGCCGTCGAGGCCAGGTAGGTGGGCACCGGGTCCGTGGCCGTCGAGGCTGCTTTGTTCAGTGCCCGGTCATCAGCGCGCAGGAAGCCCGACGTCACGTACATCTCCTTGCCGTCGGGGAGCACCTCGGAGACCGTGGCCTGCAGGTCGGTGTCGGCGGCCGACGACTTAAGCATCAGGTTCAAGCTGGCCGGACCGATCACCACCTCGTTGTCTTTCAACGCAGGCGAGACGAAGCCGATCCCGTTGGCACCGGTGATGGGGGCCCAGTCGTAGGGGGGGAGCGGCGCCCAGGCGTTCTGTGTAACGGCCAGATCGGTGGCCGGGCGGGCTGTGGGATCTGGCTGGAACGACACGGTGGCGGCGGTCGCCGGCTTGCTCGACGAGAGCGAGCCGCCGCTGCCGAGGTCCAAGGTGGTGGCGACGGCCTTGGGGGGCGGCCAGGAGGTGTAGTCCTGCTCCCACTCCGGCTGGAATGCTCCGGGCCCGACGCTCCCGCCACCGTTGTCGAAGAGGACCCGCACTCTGGGCGTGCCCTTCTGGAAGTCCGCGGTGGCGGTGGCCAGGTTCGGTGCTGTGGTGAAGCGAATCGTCGGGAACGGCTCAGCCGGCGCGCTGGCCAGGAGCTGGTAGAGGTCGCCGGACAACGCAGTCACGGTCGGTGTCGCCTTGGGTACCTGGCCGGCGACGTAGATGTCCAGGAACTCGAGCCAACGGCTGAGGATTGCCGGGCCCAGGGAGTCGGAATGGGTGCCGTTGAGCAAGGTGGCGTAGACGTGGGGATCGTGAGCCAGTCCCGAGAGGACGGCCGGCCACTGCGGGCCCGTCTGCTCGTCCTCGAGCGCACCGGCGATGTAGACGGGGACCTTGATGTGCTGGGCCCAGGCTTCGGGCGATCGCTGGTCGTAGAGGGCCGGCGTCCGGTAGTTGCTCTCCTTCAGCAGGGTCTCGACGTTCTGGGTCTGGAGCCGCAGCTTCTGGTTGGCCAGGCACTGCTTTGTGCCCTGTTTGACGAGCGCCTGGGCGTACTTCTCACCACCTGTCGGCGCCGGCTTGGCCGCCGCCACCCGTTCGGCGATCCAGCTGGCGGCGAAGCCGTCGTTGTAGATCCCGCCGGGGAACCCGGTTGTGTAGAGGTCGTTGGTCACTGACAGGGGGGCCGCCGCCGCCAGGTCGGGCGGGTCGGTACCGGCGATGAAGAGCTGGGAGATGCCCGAGAAGGAGATCCCCACCAGCCCGACCTTGTGGTGTCGTACCCAGGGCTGGCCGCCGACGATCTGCACGGCGTCGTAGCCGTCGTAGGTGGACGGCAACCCGAACAGGTCGAAGGCGCCGCCCGAGCAGCCCGTGCCCCGCATCTGCAGGCTGACCGTGGCGAACCCGACCAACGGAGCGATGATCGATCCCACGGCCGTGGCCGTTGTCGGCAGGAGTGTCTTTGTGATTTTGGGTGTGTTCGGGTGGAGGATCGATGTGATCAAGCTGTCGGGCCCGGCGATGGGATAGCCGGAGTCCTCGATCACAGTCGGGAAGGGTCCGTTTGTGAGGGTCTTGCCCGGAGGGAGGCGCACGGTGGCGGCCAGCTGCACGCCGTCGCGCATGGTGATGTAGTTCAGGCCCGCGTGCAGGTGCTGGTCCGAGTAGAGGCTGGCCGGTGGGATGCTCTTGGCGCTGAGCACGGCGAAGGGCTTCGTACCGTCGACCGTGTTCCCGTGCACCGAGCGCACCTCGTACCCGCTGCCGGGCTTGAGTGTGCGGAAGATGAAGCTGCCGAGCTGGTCGGCCGTGCCCTTGCCGACTTCCGAGCCGCTCTCGTTGACGAGGATGAGCTGCTCCCCTGGAGTGGCGTCGAGTACGTAGGCCTCGTCGATCGATCCGTGGGCCTGGAAGGGCGCCGTTGCCGTCACCGCGGGAACGGCCTGGGCCGACGCTCCTGCGGGCAACGCGCCGGAAATGCCCGAGAAGGTGGAGGCCAGCACGGCCAGGACACCACATCCAGCCAGGACGCCCCGTCGACGATCCGGGTCTCTCACAGCACCCCCCTCTCGGTGCGGCCCGACACGGGGCCGCAGTTGCTGACCGGAAGAGTAGACACCAAGGGGCGGTCCCGCGGGTGTCGCCATCAGGGCCGGGCCTGGCGGTCACCCGAGGAGCGATAGATTGGGACGCTGGACATCCAGCACCAGCGCTCGTAGCTCAACGGATTAGAGCATCTGACTACGGATCAGAAGGTTGGGGGTTCGAATCCCTCCGAGCGCGCTCCAGACCCCACTCCACCGCCCGGCGGGCTCCTCGTCGGCCTGGACCTGTGTCCGCCTGCTGAGTAACCGCAAGGGATGGTTGGGCGATCGGACCGTCAGGAGGAGCGTATGGGCAAGGTTGCCGCCGGCATCACGATCTCCGTCGACGGGTACATCACCGGACCCGATGACCGCCCGGGTCAGGGGCTCGGCCTCGGTGGTGAACGGCTCCACTACTGGGTGTTCGGCGGTCCCTGGTCGTACGCTTCCGAACGGAGCGAGCCGCGCGGTGTGGACCGGGAGTGGTTGGACGAGGTGTTCGGCCGGAACGGTGCCGTCGTCACCGGGCGCGGGACCTACGAGGCCGCCGGCCACTGGGGGGACACGAACCCCTGGGGAATCCCCGTGTTCGTGGTCACTCGCCGGCCGGGCGAGCAACCGCGGGATGGCGAGTTCACCTTCGTCGACGGCGTCACCGAGGCGATCAGCCAGGCCAAGGAGGCCGCCGGAGACCGGCAGGTCCACGTGATGGGCGGCGGGCAGATCATCCGCCAGGCGCTGGCCGCCGGGCTGGTCGACGAACTCTCCATCATCGTCGCTCCGGTGATCCTCGGAGGGGGAAAACGGCTCTTCGAGGGGTTCGGTCAGACAATCGATCTCGAGCACCTCGGCGTCCGGCAATCAGCGTTCGCCACCTTCATCGACTACCGCGTCAAACACTGACCTGCATTCGCGGACCGAATCGCCGCGGCGACGGCCGGACAGGAACTTCGGAGCATCCCTACACCGCAGCGTACGGCGGACGACTCAGTGGTCCGACACGCCCCAGTTGACCAGTTGCACGGCCGCTTCGAAGAACGTCGCGTCCACGGCCTCGGGATCGATCATGCCGACCACGCCGATGCCGTGGAAGAGAGCCACCACGAGTTTGGCGATGACGTCGGCTTGCCGAGCGGCAGCCTGCCCCCGGCGTCGCTGTTCGTCTCGGACCATGCTCTCGATAGCCGCCGACTGGGCGCGGTCGATCGCTGCCAGCCGCTCACGCGCCGTGGGGTGGCGCGAGGCGTACAGCCAGAACTCGAGAATCAGCGCGCCCGACGCCTTCTCGCGCTCGAAGTTCTCGGCCGCCAGCTTGGCGAACTCCTCGAGCCGATCGCCGGCCGGCGCCTCCGAAGAGTCGATCATGCTCTGGACCCTGGACAAGAGCTCGCTGACGTGGGCCTCGGTCAAGGTGAGGAACAGGTCTTCTTTGCCCTCGAAATTCGAGTAGACGGCCCCCTTGGTGAAACCGGCCGCCTTGGCGATCTCCTCAACCGTCGCCTCGTGGTAGCCCCGTCGGGCGAACACCTCGGCCGCGGCCGCAAGGAGGTGGTCGCGGGTCTGCTGTCGACGTCGCTCCTGGGTCAACGGCTCCACCCAAGGTAGTTTGCCATACCTGCTGGTATCTTGCATACTGACGGGTATGAAAACGGCCCGGGCCGGGGCGCGAGCACAGGAGGGGCCACTGGGGATCCGCGCTCGCGGCCTGCGACGGACCTTCGGGACGTTCACTGCCGTGGACGGCGTGGACCTGGATGTCGGCCGCGGGGAGATCTACGGCTTCCTGGGCCCGAACGGCGCCGGGAAGTCGACCGTGGTCCGCATGCTCTGCACCCTGCTCCGTCCGAGCGGTGGCTCGGCGGTCGTGGCCGGTTACGACGTGGTGGGGGAGCCCCAGGCCGTGAGGGCGCGCATCGGTGTTGCCCTGCAGGAGGCAGCACTCGACGCGCTGCAGACGGGAAGGGAGCACCTCCGGCTGCAGGGACGGTTGTTCGGGCTCTCCTCGAAGCAGATCGACCGACGGGTGAACGACGTGCTCGGCATGGTGGACATCGGGAGCGCCATCGACCGCCGGGTCGGCGGGTACTCGGGGGGGATGAAGCGCCGCCTCGACCTCGCCATCGCGCTCATCCACCAGCCCGAAGTGCTCTTCCTCGACGAGCCGACCACCGGGCTCGACCCCGCCAGCCGCACGACGGTCTGGGAAGAGGTCGGCCGCCTCAATCGAGAACTCGGCATGACCATCTTCCTCACGACCCAGTACCTAGAGGAGGCCGACGTGCTGGCGGGGCGGGTGGGGATCATCCACCGAGGTCGACTGGTGGCAGAAGGGACCCCCGAAGAGCTGAAGCGCCGTCTGGCCGACGACGTCCTGGTGGCCGAGGTCGCAGGAGAAGATCCCAACACCGTGTCCCGTCTGGCGTCGCTGCCGGGGGTGCACTCGGTGACACGCGACGGTGACGTGCTCATCGTCCGGGTGGCGGACGGTCCGGCGCTGCTTGGGCCCGTGGCTGTGGCGCTGGGCGACGGCCACCTCGAGGTTCGCAGCATCACCTTGCGGCAACCGACGCTCGACGACGTGTTCCTCGATTTGACCGGCGACCAGATGGAGGTACCGGTGTGACCGAGGAAACGAGCATCGTCGTTCAGCCCAGGGCTGCGGGGTTCTGGCGGGACCTGGTGGCCATCGCCGCTCGGGCCTTGCGCCAGATGCGGCGCGAGCCGATCGGCTTTCTCCCCGCCGTCTTCATCCCGGCGTTCTTCTACATCGTCAACTTCGGGGCTCTTGGCAGCGTGGCGAGCAAGGGAGGGCTCGACTACAAGGCGTTCCTCTTGCCCATGGCCATCGCCTTCGCCGTCACCGGGGTCTCCAGGGCGCCGTCGTTGGTGACGGACATCCAGAGCGGATACTTCGACCGGCTCTGCCTCACTCCGGTACGCCGCTCCGCGTTGTTGCTCGGCCTGATGGCCGCCGACGTCGTGGTCATCATTCTGCTCACCATCCCCGTGCTGGCCCTGGGCTTTGCCGTCGGCGTCCGGTTCGCCGCGGGCCCGGTCGGCGTCTTGGTCTTTGTGGGACTGGCCGCCCTGTGGGGTCTGGTGTTCACCGGGTTCCCCTACGCCGTGGCCCTCAAGACGGGGAGTCCGGCGGCGGTGAACGCCACGTTCGTGGTCTTCTTCCCCTTTGCCTTCCTGACCGACGCCATCATCCCCAAGCAGGACCTCACCACCTGGTTCTCCACCGTCGCCACCTACAACCCGGTCACGTATCTGCTCGGCGCCCAGCGGTCGGTCATCCTCGGTGGTTGGCAGGCCAGACCCCTGCTCGAAGGGTTCGCCTCCCTGGCCGGCCTCGGGCTGGTGAGCATCACCCTGGCCCTCCTGGCCCTACGGGGCCGCATCAAACACGGCACGTAGGGGCGCTCCACCGACCGATAGACGTTCGGTGTCAGTGGTGCTGTCACTTTCCCCCGGCCAGCAACAGACGTAGCCTCACCATGCGCGCGGTCACCGGTCCGGGGAGGCGCCATGGCACGGTGGGTCATCATCCGCCACGAAGGTCTGCACCTCGTCGGCGCCGTGGTCCCCTGCGCAGCGCCCTTCACGAACCCGTCGCCGCGCCGTGCACAACCAACCGGGCGCCGTCGGCGACGCTCGGCTGGGGACGCAACGACGTTGTCATGCAGCAATACGACGGGAGGCCAACCATGAAATTCGTCCAGCTGATCGAATTCCAGACGAGTCGGATCGACGACTTCAACAAACTGGTCGACGAGTGGATCAAGGAATCGGAGGGGTGGCGCGCCCCGACGAGGTCGATGCAGACCAAGGACCGCGACCGGACCAACACCTACATGCAGATCGTCGAGTTCCCCTCGTACGAGGCGGCCATGAAGAACTCGGACCGCCCCGAGACCGCGGCGTTCGCCAAGCGGCTCGCCGAGGTCTGCGACGGTCCCCCCACCTTCAGGAACCTCGACGTGGACCGGGAAGAAGAGTTGTGACCTGAGACGGGTGCAGGGACCCGAGCGCACGGTGCCGCGGTCCCCGCTACCGTGAACCGGTCGCCGCCGCCGGGCGGCCGGAAGGGAGCGTCGTCGTGCGGGTGCTGGTGGTGGGCGCCGGGGGCGTGGGCAGTGCCTTCGCACGGATCGCCGCCCGTCGGGGCGGCTTTGAGACCGTGGTCATGGCCGACTACGACCGCGCTCGTGCAGAGCGTGCCGCCTCGGCTGCCTCGGAGGACTTCTCGGGCGTCGCCGTCGACGCCTCCGACGAGTCCTCGATCGCCGACCTGATCGCGGCCACCCGCTGCGACGCCGTGCTGAACGCCGTCGACCCGCGCTTCGTGATGCCCGTGTTCGGTGCGGCGTTGGCCAGCGGGGTGACCTACATGGACATGGCGATGTCCCTCTCCCGTCCGCATCCGACCCTTCCCCACGAAGAACCCGGCGTGAAGTTGGGAGACGAGCAGTTCGAGCAGGCGGCCGAGTGGGAGGGCCGGGGCCAGCTGGCCCTGGTCGGCATGGGCGTCGAGCCGGGCATGTCCGACGTCTTCGCTCGCTACGCCGCCGACCGACTGTTCACGTCCATCGAGGAGATCGGCATCCGGGACGGATCGAACCTGGTCGTGGACGGGTACGACTTCTGCCCGACGTTCTCGATCTGGACCACGATCGAGGAGTGCCTGAACCCCCCGGTCATCTGGGAACGGGAGCGGGGATGGTTCACGACCCCGCCGTTCAGCGAACCGGAGGTCTTCGACTTCCCCGACGGGATCGGCCCCGTCGAGTGCGTCAATGTCGAGCACGAAGAGGTGCTTCTCGTGCCCCGCTGGGTGGAGGCCGAACGCGTCACGTTCAAATACGGCCTGGGCGAGCAGTTCATCGACGTGCTGCGGACCCTCCACACCCTCGGCCTCGATGCGACGGAGAAGGTCGCCGTGGGCGGGGTGGAGGTGTCGCCCCGGGACATGGTGGCGGCCTGCCTTCCCGACCCGTCGACGATCGGTCACCTGATGCACGGCCTCACCTGTGCGGGGACCTGGGTGCGCGGGACCGGCCTCGACGGTGCGCCGCGCCAGGTCTACCTGCACCACGTGGTCGACAACGACTGGTCGATGGCCGAGTACGCCTCCCAGGCCGTGGTCTGGCAGACGGCGATCAATCCGGTGCTGGCCTTGGAGCTGGTGGCCGGGGGGGCGTGGTCGGGGGCCGGAGTGCTGGGTCCCGAGGCCTTCCCCCCCGAGCCGTTCCTCGACCTCGTGGCCGACTGCGGGGCCCCCTGGGGGATCGAGGAGCGCACGCCGGCGTGACCCCGAACGGCGGCCCAGGCCGCCGTTCAGCCGAGTGTGGATTCCTCATCCTCATCCTCGTCCTCGTCTGCCTCCCCGTTCGGCGGCGGCTCGGGGTGTGGGCGTGAGGGCGGGGCGACGGGCGGGCGTTCCCACCGATCGGCCCCCGATCCCGGTGGGGGCGCGGACCCCTGCGGCCGGGAGTCGCCTGGCCGTGCCTGGCCGCGCCCGGCCCGCCGGCGGATGAGGAGGTACCCGAGCACGGCGATGCCGCCGATGACGAGAATGGATTGCGTCGAGTAGTGCCGGGCAGCCACGGCGACGACCACCACCGAGGGTAGCCCCCGCCTCGTGGCCCGGGGGTAGCCTCGGCCGATGGCCCCGGACCGGCCCACCCTCAACGAGGAGCGCAAGCTGTGGGGCAGTGGCCACCGCTGGGTGGCCGGCCTCGACGAGGTGGGGCGAGGGGCCTGGGCCGGACCGGTCAGCGTGGGGGTGGCGGTGGTCGCCCCCGGGGTCCGGTCGCGGACCATGCCGCTCTGGCTGCGCGACTCGAAACTCCTTGCCGAGGAGCGCCGGGAGTCGATTTACCGCGAGGTGGCCGACTGGTGCGCCGACGGCGCCGTCGGCCACGCCGAGGCCGAGGAATGCGACCGGCTGGGGATGACGGTCGCCCTCCGGCTGGCGGCCTGGCGGGCCTTGGCCCAGCTCGAGCTGCGCCCCGATGCGATCATCATCGACGGCCCCTACAACTACCTCCGGGCCCCCCCGTCCGCCGGCATCGCGCCGGTCGTCGACCTGTTCGACGGGGCCGGTCTCCGCTCACGTCCGCGCCCCGGCGAATTCCCCGACGTCGAGCTGCCGGCCACGATCGTCCCGGTCGTGGGCGGCGACCGCCGGTGCGCGGGGGTGGCGGCGGCCTCGATCCTCGCCAAGGTGGTGCGGGACCGGCACATGCGGGCCGAGGCCGAACACTTCCCCGCCTTTTGCTTCGAGCGCAACAAGGGGTACCCGTCGCCCAACCACAAGGCGGCGCTCTTCGGCTACGGGCTCTCGGCCATCCACCGGCGCAGCTGGTCCTTCGTGCACGACCTCCCCTTCGCCGGCTCGTTCCGACGCGAACCGGCGCGCGCTCCCGAGGAGCCATCCGCGGAGCTGTCCTTCCAGGGAGAATTGGACCTCAGCCAGGTAGGATGAGCGCCATGGCCCCGGTGCTCGACGTGCGAGACCTGCGGACCGAGTTCCACTTGCGCACGAGCACGGTGACCGCCGTCGACGGCGTTTCCTTCTCAGTGGAGGCCGGTGAGTGCGTCGGCATCGTCGGCGAGTCGGGCTGCGGCAAGTCGACCACCGGCTTCTCGATCATGCGCCTGCTGCCCGGCAACGGCCACCTTACGGCGGGCACGGTCTCGCTGCTCGGCCGCGACCTGGCGCCCCTGGACGAGAAGGAGATGCGCCGGGTGCGCGGCGACGAGGTGGCGCTCATACCCCAGGACCCGCTCACCGCCCTCAACCCCACGATGACCATCGGCCGCCAGATCACCGAAGGGCTCCGCCTCCATCGCGACGTCACCCGCCAGCAGGCCCGTGAGCGGGCCGTCGAGGTGTTGCGGTTGGTGGAGATGCCCCGGCCCGCCGAGCGCCTCGACCAGTACCCGCACGAGCTGTCGGGCGGCCTGCGACAGCGGGTCATGATCGCCATGGCCCTCGTGTGCGACCCGAAGCTGCTCATTGCCGACGAGCCGACCACCGCCCTGGACGTGACCATCCAGGCCCAGATCCTCGACCTCATCGACGGCCTGCGCGAGCGGCTCGGCATGGCGGTGGTCCTCATCACCCACGACATGGGGGTCATCGCCGGGCGGACCGACCGCGTCGTGGTGATGTACGCGGGCAAGGTCGTCGAGGAGGCTCCCACCCTCGAGCTCTTCCGCCGCATGCACCACCCCTACACCGAGGCTCTGCTGGCCTCGGTGCCGCGCCTCGACCACGGCACCGGCGAACGGCTGCTGTCGATCCCCGGGCTCCCGCCCGACCTGGCCAAGGAGCACACCAACTGCCGGTTCTCTCCCCGCTGTCGGTACGCCACCGACCGCTGCCGGAACGAGGAGCCCCCGCTCGAGGACGTCGAGGGGAACGTCGAGCACCGCTTCGCCTGCTTCCATCCGGTCGACCACAGCAACCCGCTTTCCGCCGTGGTCCTGAAGGAGGTCCCGCCCGAGGTCGTGGCGGCCGCCGAGAGCCGACGGACGGCACTGGCTACTGCGTCGAACATCGTCGAGGTCGACCACCTGGTGAAGGAGTTCCCGGTGAGCGGCGGCGGCATCCTGCGCCGGACGGTGGGGTCGGTGAAGGCGGTGTCCGACGTGTCGTTCGCCATCCGGGAGGGGGAGACCTTCGGCCTGGTGGGGGAGTCGGGCTGCGGGAAGACCACCATCGGCCGGCTGATGGTGGCCCTCGAGCGGCCCAACTCGGGGTCCGTGCGTTTCGAGGGGGACGACATCCACCAGCTGTCGACCGGTGACCTCCGCCGCCGCCGGCGTGACCTCCAGCTCATGTTCCAGGACCCTTACGCCTCGCTCGACCCCCGCATGCGGGTCGGCACGATCGTCCGGGAGCCCCTGAAGGTCCAGGGGGTCGGGAACGCCGACGAGCAGCGCGACCGGGTGGTCGCCCTGCTCGGAGAGGTGGGCCTCAGCCCCGAGTCGGCCGCCCGCTACCCCCACGAATTCTCCGGTGGCCAACGCCAGCGCATCGGCTTGGCCCGGGCCCTCGCCCTCGAGCCCCGCTTGATCGTGGCCGACGAGCCGGTGTCCGCTCTCGACGTGTCGATCCAGGCGCAGATCCTGAACCTCATGAAGGACCTGCAGGAGCGACGGGGCCTCTCGCTGGTCATGATCTCGCACGACCTGGCGGTCGTCCGCTACATGGCCGACACCATCGGCGTCATGTACCTGGGAAAGCTCGTGGAGGTCGGCCCGGCCGTCCGGGTGTACGCCACGCCGGCCCATCCCTACACTCAGGGGCTGCTCGACGCCGTGCCGGTGGCAGAGGTGCTCGAGGTCCGGCCCTCTAAGGAGGTGAAGGTCCACGGCGAGCTGCCCTCGGCCATCGACCCTCCGACCGGATGCCGCTTCCACACCCGTTGCCCGAAGGCCGAGGAGGTCTGCCGCGAGGTCGAGCCACCGATGAGCGAGTTCGGCGGCGGCCACCTGGCCGCCTGTCACTTCCCGCTGCAGACGCCGGTGACGCTCACCACCAGCGGCGCCGCCTCGAACTGAGCCCGCCTCAGCGGCGCTGCAGCCGGACCTCCAGGGCATCGCGCAAGGCGTCGCCGATGAAGTTGAAGGCGATCACCACCAGCACGATGCACAGGCCGGCCGGGTAGATCTGCCACCACCACCCGTTCCCGGCGGTCTGGGAGCCGTTCGAGAGCATGGTGCCCCAGTCGGTGCTGGGGGCCGGCACCCCGAAGCCGAGGTAGCCGAGTGCGGCCAGGAGAAGGATCGAGTCGGCCACCTGGAAGGTGGCGAAGACCACGATGGTGCCCACGGCGTTGGGGACGATGTGCCGGCCCACGATGCGCTTCCGGCTCCCCCCGGCCACCCGGACCGCCTGGACGTACTCACGCGTTCGCAGGGACAACGTCTCGCCGCGGATGAGGCGCGCCGGTATCAGCCAGCTCACGAAGGCGATGATGGCGATCAAGAGGGTCGTCGTGACATGCTGGAAGATGGTCACCAGGGCGATGAGGAAGAAGATGACCGGGATCGAGAGCAGTACGTCGACGACCCGCATCATGAAGGCGTCTCCCCAGCCGCCGAAGAACCCCGAGATGGCTCCGAAGGTGACCCCGACCACGGTCGCCACCAGCGCCGAAACGAACCCGACGGTGAGCGAGGTCTGGCCGCCGTACATGAGGCGGCCGAGGATGTCGAAGCCCGTCCCGTCGGTGCCCAGTGGGTGGCCTGTTCCCGGCGGGGCGTTGGTCAGGGCGTGCGGTGTGACCAAGAGGGCCTGCTGGTCCGTCTGGTTGGTGTGGTAGATGAACGGCCCCACGAAGCAGAACAGCACCATGCCGACGACGATGATCAGGCCGGCGACGGCCAGCTTGTTCTCGGCGAACACCCGGAAGATCTGGATCCAGATGCCGCCACCCGAGACGGCTTCTCCCCCTTCGGGCATCGCCTCCACCGGGGAGATGGCCTCGAAGCCCAGCGGCACCGGCGTCGACCGCGCCTCGGTCCCGAAGACCGGGTCCTCGTGGAAGGCGTCGACCATCAGAGGGCTCCGAACCGAATGCGCGGGTCGGCCATGGCGTAAAGGACGTCGGCCAGGAGTGAGCCCACGACGGTGGCCACGGTGGCGACCAGGGTCGTCCCGAGCACGAGGGGGATGTCACTGTTGCCTGCCGCGTACACGGTCAGCTGTCCCATGCCCGGGTAATTGAACACCGTTTCGGTGATGACCGCGCCGCTCACGATCGCCGGGAGGGAGAGGCCGATCAAGGTCAGGATGGGGATGAGGGCATTGCGCAGGGCGTGTCCGTAGAGCACCCGCCGCTGTGAGGATCCCTTGGCTCGCGCCGTGCGGATGTAGTCGCCGGCCATGGAGTCCATCATCGAGGACCGCATGTAACGGCTGAACGAGGCCACGGTGACGGCCGAAAGGGTGATGATCGGGAGCACGAAGGCCTGGGGGTCGGTGAAGACGGCCCAGGCCGACTGGGCCGAGGGTGGCTGGGAGGGGAACCAGCCGAGGTCGAAGGAGAACCAGATGATGAGCAGGGTGCCGAGCAGGAACGTCGGCATGGCGTAGAAGACGAAGGCCATACCCGTCACCGAGTAGTCGACGGGGTGGTTGCGCCGGACGACCTGGAGGATGCCGAGGGGGATGGCCACCATCAGCGAGATGATGGTGGACGTACCCACCAGGACGAGCGTCTTGGGGAGCCGTTGGGCGATGACGCTGGTGACGCCTTCGTTGAACTTGTAGGAGTAGCCGAGATTCGGGTGCCAGAACGGCCAGATGAGGCCCTTCAGGTACTCGACGAACTGCCTGAGCACCGGTTGGTTGAAGCCATTCAGGCGGTTGAACCGGACGCAGTTGTGCATCGTGGCCTTGGGCCCGAGGACCGCCTTGCACTCGCCGCCGGGGATCAACTGGCTCAGCAGGAAGACCACCAGGATGACCCCGACGATCACGATGAGCGCCTGGACGGCCCGCCGGAGGAGGAACCCTGCCATGACCGACTCAGCCTACGACCGGCGCCGGGCCGGCGTCAGGCCGTTGGGCACCCGATGTTCCCTGCTCCGCGGAGGCACCGGACATGCCGGTGCCTCCGCGGCAGGTTGGGCATCTCGCCCGAGTCCTACTTGATGCGCCAGTAGGCCGGTGTGATCTGCTGCAGCACGTTCACCGGCGTGGCGCCCGTGATCGACTTGTTGATCTCCACCAGCGGGTTGGTGTAGTTCGGCTGGTAGATGACCGGCAGCTCCTTGGAGAGGTAGTTCTCGTAGGTTGTCAGCTTGACCTTCGAGACGTTGGTGGCCTTGATGTTGGCGTCGTTGGTCGATGTCGAGTAGTTGCCCGAGTTCGACCCCGCACCCGTCTGGAAGAGCTCCTCACCGGTCGGGTAGTAGTCCGGGGCGAAGATCCAGCCGGCCCCCCAGTTCTGCAGCTCCCAGCTGCATCCCTTGGGGCACGGGGTGGCGTTGCCGATCACCGTGTTGAACGAGGCGGAGGTCAGCGTGACGTTGATCCCGGCCTGGGCCCAACTGGACTTCTCGGCGTTCATCGTGTTGGTGGTGATCGTCGTCCCGCTGGCGTACTGGATGGTGAAGGCCAGCTTGGCCCCCTTGGGGATGGTGGTGCCGTCACCGGCGCCGCAGTCGCCGGAACCCTTGCCCGGCTTCTCGCAGACCGAGGTCCCGTTGGGCGTCACCTTCCAGCCGTGGCTGGACAGGAGGCTCTTGGCCTTTGTCACGTTGTACGGGTACGGGTTCCCCTTCTCGTAACTGTCCGCGAACGGGTTTGTCGGCACCACCGGCACCGGCCCGTAGGTGGGCACGCCATACCCGTGGGCCAGCTTTGAGATCTCTGCCGGCTGGTCGACCAGCAGCTGCATGGCCTGGCGGAAGTAGAGCTGGCTGAAGATGGCCCCGGCGTTGCCGCCGTCCCCGGTCGAGTTGAAGTTGTACGGGAAGTAGTTGATCGCCCAGCCGTTCAGCGGCGTCAGGTTGAAGTTGGACTCCAGGCGGGGGTTGTTCTTCCCGGCGTGCTTGGGTGTGCTGGTCGGCGAGGTGAGGTCCTGCACCGGCAAGTAGCCGTATGTCACCTTCTTGTCGACCAGGGCGTTGAACTCGGAGGTGTCCGAGGTGAAGGGAACCTCCTGGAATTTCTTGATCGTCGGCTTCACCGGGCCCGAGTAGCTGGAGTTGGGGGCCATGGTGAGGGCGCCTGTCACGTTGAACTGGGTCAGGTGCCACGGACCGTCAACGACCTGCCACAGCGGGTTCGTGGCATAGGTGTCGAGCGAGTTGTTCGCCGCCTTGGGGTTTGTCGGGTCGTAGCCGGCCTGCTTCGACAGGTAGGTGTACACCGCCGCGCACGGGCCGTCGGCCTCGCCGTAAGGCGCTGAGGCACACCCTCCAGAGCCTGCTGCCCCGCTTGTCGTCGTCTTTGTCCAGGCGAGCGGGAGCGGGGTGATCTGGGAGAGCTGGTTGTAGGTGTACCAGTATGTGTTGAAGCTCTCGGTCAGATCGAAGGTCAGCTTGGTCGGGCTGTCGACGGTGATGCTCTTCACATTGTCGGGAATGTTGGAGCCGCCGGGGGCGTACGCCGCCCAGTTTGTCTTCTCCGAGTGGAGCATGTTCATCCAGAACATGACGCTCTTCGCTGTGACCGCCGTACCGTCAGACCACTTGTAGGACTTCAGTGTGACTGTGATGGTGTTGTCTGTCTTGTTGTAGATGGGCTTCTTGGCCAGGGACAGTGTGTAGTTGATGTCCGGGGTGGTTCCCTTGCCGAACCAGTAGAGCGGCCGGTACATGAGGAATTGGAACTGGTTGATGTTGTAGACGCTGAAGAACGCCAGGCTCATGAACGGGAAGATGTAGTTGGGGGGCGCCTGGGCCTGCTCGGCGAAGATCGCCGTTGTCTTCGCGCCTGTGGCGGCTGAAGCCGTCGTGGTGGACACGATGCCCATCAGCCCCACGGACAGCGTGGCGGCGACCAATCCTGCCGCCAGCGCCCGTCGCAGGAGCCCCCCCCTGAGCCCTTCAATGGTTCCCATATGCTGCCGCCCCTTTCCCTTGCCGTCAGCGGTCACCGGTGCTCGGCGGCCATCGGGTGCCATCATCGTAACCGGATCGTCACGATTTTCATAGCAAGGTCAAGCTGGACCGCCGCGGGCGTTCAGGCCCTGGTCAACCGCCATGAAAGACCGGGACCGGAGGCCCCGGCGGACGCCTCGACCGGGGATTCGGCCACCCCGCTGACACCCTGGGCCGAAACCATGCCGAGCGGCTGGCCGGCGTCCACCGTGGTGCCCGGCACCTGGTCCAAGGAGACGTGGAAGGTGACCGTCGACCCGTTCTCCACCAGGCCCTGGAGGGCCCGCAACGTCCGGATGGGGACCGGGGTCGACCGCCACGGAGCGGTCACGTAGCCCACGACGGTGTGGGCCGGCAGGACGGTCATGGTGCTCACCGTGCCCGGCAGCGCGTCGGCCAGCGCCTTGCCGGCTGCCAGTGCCGGCTCGATCAGCCCTGTGGCCGTGCCGGGGATGCCCATGACCACGCCGTAGACCGTCTGCGGCTTGCCGGCCACGGTGCGGGTGGCGGCGAAGGCCCAGCACCCCCCGGCGGCCGAGTCCGATCCGGTCTTCACGCCGATGACGCCGTCGTGGCCCACGTCGTAGTCGTAGTTCTGCACCGTCCCCCCTACTGGGAAGGTGGCCGACTGCATGGCCACGATGGAGGCGAAGGTCGGATTGGCCATGGCCTTGCGGGCCACCGTCAGCTGGTCGGCCGGAGTGGAGACCGTCGATGTCTGCAGACCCGACGGATCGGTGTAGTGCGTGTTGTCCATGCCGAGGGACTTGGCGGTGGAGTTCATTTTGGCGACGAAGGCTGTGACGCTGCCGGCGTCCCAATTGGCCAGCACCACGGCGATGTTGTCGGCCGAGGCCACGAGCAACCCCTCGAGGGCCTGCTGTTCGGTGATGGACTCGCCGGCGGACACCTGCAACACGGAGTCCGAGGCGGCCGCGTCGCTGTTGTAGGTGGCCACGTCGGCTGTGGTGATGGGGATCGAGGGCCCGGGCTGGCCGTTCTGCAGAGGATGGTCGGCCAGGACCACGTAGGCCGTCATCATCTTGGCCAGACTGGCCGTGGGCCGCTGCTGGGTGGACCCCGAGGTGCGGACCGCCCCGTTGGTCCCGATGGCCACGGCGGCGGCACCGCTGGTCGGCCACGGCAGCGTCCCCGCACCCTGAACGTGCACCGGCGGTGGGGTGTGGACCTCCACGGACTGCGACGGGGTGGACCTGGTCACCTGGACCACCACCAGGGCGATTGCCAGAACCACGACGATGGCGATCGCCCAAACAGCTTTGCGCACGGAGGCCTACCTACCCTTCCTCGGACGGATGGCCGAGGGTACCCGGCCCATGTGGCCCGCAAGGGTGCATGCCGGCCGACTTTTACTCAGCTTGGGCCGCCGTCGGCGGGCCCTCGGGCAGTAGGGTGTCACCCCGACCGACGCCAGCCAGGGGGCGGACACGATGCCAAGCGGGGAGGACGCCTCCGAACTGCCAGCGCCCGCCGTGAACGGCGAGGTTCGGCGGTTCGTGCTCACCGTGACCTGCCCGGACCGGATCGGCATCGTGGCCGCGGTGAGCGGCTTCATCGCCGACCACGGGGGCTGGGTGCTCGAGGCGGCCCAGCACGGCGACCTGTCCACCGGCCGCTTCTTCCTCCGCATCGAGGTGATGGCCGAGTCCCTCGCCTTCGGCCCCGACGGGTTCGCCGAGCGGTTTGCCCCCCTCGCCGCCGAGTTCAAGATGGGCTGGCGGCTCACCGACACCGACCGACCCAAACGGGTGGTGCTCCTGGTCAGTCGCGAGGACCACTGCTTGGCCGATCTCCTCTACCGCTGGGAGAGCCGCGACCTGCCGTGCGAGATCCCCTGCGTCATCTCCAACCACGAGTCGCTCGCTCCCATGGTGGAGCGGGCCGGCGTGGTCTTCCACCACGTTCCGGTCCCCGGCTCCGAAGACCCAACCGGTCGGGCTGCCGCCTTCACCGAGGTCGCACGGATCTTCGACGACGTCGCCGGGGACGTCATGGTGCTCGCCCGCTACATGCAGATCCTCCCGCCCGAGCTGTGTCGCCGCTACCCGGGGCGGATCCTCAACATCCACCACAGCTTCCTCCCGTCGTTCGCCGGCGCCCGTCCGTACCACCAGGCCTTCGAGCGCGGGGTGAAGCTGATCGGGGCCACCTGCCACTACGTGACGGCCGAGCTGGATGAGGGGCCGATCATCGAGCAGGACACCCGGCGCATCGACCACACCGAGACGCCGGAGGATCTCATGCGGATCGGGCGCGACATCGAGCGCACCGTGCTCGCGCGGGGCCTGCGCTGGCACCTAGAGGACCGCGTCCTGGTGAACGGCGTGCGGACGGTCGTCTTCGCCTGACCGGTCAGCGAATGGTGGCGATGCCCCCGTCGACGGGGATGACGGCACCGGTGAGGTAGGCGCCGGCCCTCGAGGCGAGATAGATGGCGGTCCCGGCCATGTCGTCGGGCCGGCCGATGCGCCGCAGCGGCGCGGCGGCGGCGATCTGCTCACCGAAGGCCTCGAGGGTGGCTGCCATCATCTTGGATTCGAAGGGCCCGGGGGCGATGGCGTTCACCGTCACCTCCGGGGCGAGCCGCCGGGCCAGGTGCCGCGTGAGCTGGTGTACGGCCGCCTTCGACGCCGAGTACGAGTACGTCTCGAGCACCGGCACCTGGAGGCCGTCGATCGAACCGATGTTGATCACCCGGGACGGGTCCTCGGCCGTGCCGGCCGCCTGGAGCAGGGGCAGCAGGAACTTGGTGAGGTGGAAGACGCCCTTCACGTTGAGCGAGAGGACCCGTTCCCAGGCGGCCTCGTCGAAGTCGGCGAGCGGAGCACCCCAGGTGGCCCCGGCGTTGTTCACCAGGACGTCGAGGCGGTCCTCCCGCTCGCCCATCTGCTCGGCCAACTGGTGGCAGCCCTCCTCGCTCGACAGGTCGGCCGGCAACGAGACGCACCGGCCGACCGCGGAGAGCTCGGCCGCCACCGCATCGCAGACCTCGGCCTTGCGCGAGGAGATGGTGACCTTCGCCCCGGCCTCGACGAAACCGCGGGCGATCATGAGGCCGATGCCGCGTGACCCGCCGGTCACCAGGGTGACCTTGTCCTCGACCGAGAACAGGTCCACGGTCAGCGAGAGAGGAGATCGCGGGCGATGTGGGTCACCTGGATTTCGTCGGTGCCCGCGTAGATCTGGAAGACCTTGGCATCGCGGGCGAGTTGCTCCACCCGGTACTCCGACATGTAGCCGTTGCCCCCGAAGAGCTGGACGGCCTCCATGGCCACCTCGCTGGCCGCCTGGGCCGAGTAGAGCTTCATGGCCGAGGCCTCGGCCAAGGTGAGGGACCGACCGGCCTCGGCCATCTCGATGTGGCGGAACACCAGGTTCTGCACGTTGAGCCGGGCCACCTCCATACGGGCCAGCTTCAGCTGGATGAGCTGGAAGTCGGCAATGGGCTTCTCCCACAGCTGGCGGTCCTTGGCATAGGCCACCGAGAGCCGAAGGCACTCTTCGATCACCCCCAGCGACATGGCGGCGACCCCGGCGCGCTCGGTGACGAAATTGTCCTTGGCGCTCTGCCGCCCCCCGCCACCACCCTGGTCCTCGGATTCTCCGAGCAGCCGGTCGCGTCCGACCCGGACGTCGGTCACGAAGAGCTCGCCGGTCGGGGAGGAATGCAGACCCATCTTGCGCAGCGGCTTGGACTGCTCGAAACCCTCCATGCCCCGATCGAGCACGAAGGTGAGCACCGGCCGTTGGCGCGGCTCGCTCCCGTCGTCGAGCTTGGCGTAGAAGACGACGGTGTCGGCGTACGGGCCGTTGGTGATGAAGGTCTTCGAGCCGTTCAGCACGTACTCGTCGCCGTCGCGCCGTGCCGTGGCCTTCATGCCCCCCAGGGCGTCGGAGCCCGAGTCCGGTTCGGTGATGGCCCAGGCCCCCACCTTCTCCATGGTGAGGAGATCGAGTCCCCACCGCTCCATCTGGGCCGCGGTGCCGCGTTTCATGATCGTGCCCGCCGCCAACCCGGTGCTGACGCCCAGCGCCGTGACGATCCCGGGGCAGTAGCGGCAGATCTCGACGATGGGGAGGAGGGTCATCGCCGCCTGGCTGTCGCCCGGCCGCCGGGCCGGCGCCTCGGCCCCCGTCCGCTTGCGCTCGAGGGACCGGGCGAACCCGTCCCGGGCGATCTGGTCGAGGCCGAAGGTCTTGTAGAAGGCCCGGATCACCCCGTACGGCGGAAGATCGCCGTGCTCGAGCTCCTCCACCTTCGGGGCGATCTCTTCCTCCACGAACCGCCGCACCGCGTCGCGGATGGCGAGGTGCTCCTCGGACCACTCGAACATCGCCAGAGGCTACCGGCGCCCGGGGACGGGGTTGCTCAGCTGCCGGCCATGGTTCGGTGGAGGTCGCCGGCGATACCGACCACCCGGCGACCGTTCACCACCGCCACCAGCCAGGCGCCGGCGGCCGCCACGATCAGCACGATCCCCGCCGGCCGGGCGAAGGTACCCGCTACCACGGCCCCGACGCCGCACAGCTCACCGGCCACCAGGGCCAACCAGAAGCGGGTCACCGTGCGCCGCTCCGGGTGACCCGGTGGCAGGCAGTCACGGATGGCCTGGTAGGGGCACCAGAGGTTGGCGATGGGGATGAACCACAGCACGACGCCGGACCGCGGGGTGCGCCGGGCGGGGAGACCCAAGGCCCGGGCGGCGACGGCGGCGCGGTACTGCCACACCACGAAGACGATCTCCGACGCCAAGAGGACGAGGCCGGGCAGGTCCACGATGGCGGGGATCATGGCCCCGGGCGGCAGCGGCGGCGGTGTCCCGCCGTGGCGCGAGGCGTCGATGACGAGCCGGTACCAGTGGAAGAAGGCGGCGAAGTGCGACCAGTTGGCGGCGGAGACGGCGGCCGCAGCCACGGCGGCGACGGCCATGCCGACGAGCGCCCGGCGCCCCCACTCGGCCATGCGCCGCTCTGCCTCGACCTGGGTCCGCGCCCCGATGGCGAGGTGGACCTGGCCCGGTCCGGTGCCCGGGGACCACGACGTTCGGGCGGTCGACGCCGGGCGGTCGACGCCGGGGTAGCGGGGTGGTGCCGTCGCCGGCATTCCGCTGACCGGGGACGGGGTTGCGAACGGGCCCGCGGCCGGCGCCGCGCCGGCCGCGGTGGTCGCCGTCCAGCCGACGCCGTCCCACCACCGTCGGCCGCCGCCTCGGGCGGGGTCGGGGTACCAGCCGGCCGGGGGGCCGGTGCGGGGCGGCTCCACCCGGCCCTACCCGGGGGCCCCGGCGAGCTGAGGCATCGCCGCCGCCAGGGCGGCGATGTGGTCGTCGACTGTGTGGCACCCCGACGACATGGTGTTCACCGTGAGGTGGGTGGCCCCCGCCCG